>MDTB01047194.1_pt1 | contig 70059 bp, 70 predicted proteins | sample 811161 | NCBI WGS metagenome assembly MDTB01 (sample SAMN05326650, study PRJNA326480) | marine metagenome | isolation source: seawater | place: Mediterranean Sea | collected 2009 | reverse complement strand
TTTTGTAAGCTGTGTTGGAACGAATGCCAAGTTCATGCATTCCAAAAAGTACACGACGATGAACTGGCTTTAATCCATCTCTGACATCAGGAAGTGCACGTGACACAATGACAGACATTGAATAATCAATATATGCTGATTTCATTTCATCTTCAATCCTGATGGGGATGAGTCTATCTTCTTCGTTCATTACATATTATCTTAATAAGCTAAAATAGCGAATCAGTGGGCAATATTAAACTAATATCAATGCATTATAATAAAAATTATTAACAGATTTTTAATCTATTTTGGTGGTAAATAATCACTACCCATCTTTTGAATTCTTAATATTTTTTTGTCTATTAGCACTAGGCAAACTTGTTTGGTCTATTTTTTGCCAAATATTACAAAAATGTAAAAATTTATAATTTATAATTTATGGATGATAATTTTTCCCCACGAGTTAAGGATGTAATATCTTTTAGTAAGGAAGAGGCCCTTCGTTTAGGGCACAACTTTATTGGAACAGAACATTTAATGCTTGGTATATTGAGAGACGGAGGAGGAAAAGCTATTGCTATATTAAATGCAATTGAAATAAATCTAGATGAATTAAGACGAAAAGTTGAAATCTTAAACCCTGCTGCAATTAAAAATTCCCAATCGTTAAATGATAAAAAAAATTTGCATTTAACTCGTCAAGCAGAACGCGCCCTCAAAACTACTTTTTTAGAAGCAAAATTATTTCAAAGTGACCTTATTAATACTGTTCACTTGCTACTTTGCATTCTAAGAAATGAAAATGATCCAACAACAAAACTACTCTCAAAATTGAATGTAGATTATGATATTGTTAAAGAGCAATTTAAATTAATGTTAACCAATGACTCTGATTCTTATGATGACATACCATCAGCATCTTCTTTTCCAGATGAAAAAGATAATGAAAATGATGGAAAAGAAAACCCTTTTATTCCCACCTCAGAATCGAAAACATCAAAAAAATCTAAAACCCCTGTTTTAGATAATTTTGGGCGAGATATTACAGCGCTTGCTCAACAAGAAAAACTCGATCCAGTAGTCGGAAGGGAAAAAGAAATTGAAAGAGTTTCTCAAATCCTAAGTAGAAGAAAGAAAAATAATCCATTGCTAATTGGAGAACCAGGTGTTGGCAAATCTGCAATAGCTGAAGGACTTGCTCTTCGCATAATCCAAAAAAGAGTTTCTCGAGTTCTTTACAACAAACGAGTAGTTGGTCTAGACCTTGCAAGCCTGGTTGCTGGCACTAAGTATCGTGGACAATTTGAAGAAAGAATGAAGGCCCTAATGAATGAATTAGAAAAAAATGATGATATAATTTTATTTATCGATGAAATTCATACTATAGTTGGTGCAGGTGGAGCTACTGGGAGCCTAGACGCATCTAATATGTTCAAACCTGCTCTTGCTCGTGGAGAAATTCAATGTATAGGAGCTACAACTTTAGATGAATACCGTCAAAATATTGAGAAAGACGGTGCCTTGGAAAGACGTTTTCAAAAGGTTCTCGTAGAACAAACTAATTTGGCGGAAACTCTTGAAATATTAAAAAATATTAAAGAGCGTTATGAAAATCATCATAATGTTAATTACACTGATGATGCATTAAATGCTTGTGTAGATTTAACAAATCGATATATGTCTGACCGTTTTCTGCCAGATAAAGCTATAGATGCACTGGACGAAGCAGGATCAAGAGTTCATATTAACAACATGAGTGTTCCAAAAGAGATTACAGATCTTGAAGCAGAATTGGATGAAGTAAGAATTTTAAAAAACTCTGTTGTCAAAAAGCAAAAATATGAAGAGGCTGCTAAACTACGAGATGATGAAAAAAGAGTAGAACGCCTCCTTATTGAAGCTCAAGAAAAATGGCAAGAAGACTCAAAAGCTCATAGAGAAACTGTAAACGAAAATGATATTGCTGATGTTGTTTCAATGATGACAAACATTCCTGTAAACAAGATTATTAAGTCGGAGAAAAATAAACTTTCCAAATTAGCCAAGCTGATTAATTCAAAGCTTATTGGACAAGGTGAAGCTGTTGGAAAAGTAGTTAAGGCTATCCAAAGAAATCGTGCTGGACTCAAAGCTCCCGACAAGCCGATAGGGTCTTTTATTTTCTTAGGACAAACTGGAGTGGGTAAAACTCAGCTTGCTAAAATATTAGCATCTGAAATTTTTGATTCAGAAGAAAATCTCATTCGAATTGATATGAGCGAATACATGGAAAAATTCGCTATTTCAAGACTTATTGGAGCGCCTCCTGGATATGTAGGATATGAAGAGGGTGGCCAGCTAACTGAAAAAGTAAGAAGAAGACCGTATTCTGTTATTTTACTTGATGAAGTTGAAAAGGCCCATCCAGACATCTTTAATATGATGCTTCAAATTCTTGACGATGGATTTTTAACTGACAGTTTGGGGAGAAAAATCAACTTCCAAAACACTATTATAATCATGACTTCTAATGTGGGAGCAAGACAAGTTAAAGACTTCGGTAGAGGATTAGGATTTGAAACAGCATCACAAAAAGCCCAATCTGAAGATATTGAAAAAGGGGTAATAGAAAAAGAACTTAAAAAGACTTTTTCTCCAGAATTTCTAAATAGAATTGATGATATAGTTGTATTTAATCCACTTGATAAAAACGATATTAGAAAGATAGTCGATATTGAACTGGTTCATCTGATCAAACGCATTAACCAGCTGGGATATGAAATTGAAATATCTGAAACGGCAAAAAACTTTATATCTGACAAAGGATTTGATAGTAAATATGGTGCAAGACCTCTAAATAGAGCAATTCAGAAATACTTAGAAGATCTCTTAGCTGAAAATGTGGTAAATAACGTTATTAAAGAGGGAGATAAAGTTTTAATAGATAAAAAGAAGGATGAAGACTCATTAAATTTAAGTGTCAATCAAAAAATTGAAACTTCTTAGAAATTCCTTAATACTTTTATGTCTTTTAAAAGTTAAAAAATCTTAACCCTTTTTATTCGAAAATTGTTTTTAGGAAAGCAATAAGTGTTATTTTTGGGCTTGTTTGAATAATTAGCTAATAACTAAATTGTTTGAGGCTGTATAGATTTCATATGAAAGTTTTAAAATTTGGGGGTACCTCGGTAGCAGACAAAAAAAGTCTTAATAAGGTTATAGATATCATCAAGGAAACTGAAGGTCAAAAAATTATAGTTGTTTCAGCTTTAAGTGGAATGACGAATCTACTTGAAAAAATGGCGGAGCTTGCTAGTGAGGGCTTCAATAATTATAAAGACTATATTAAAACAATAGAAAAAACACATTTAAATCCAATAGAATCCTTTATCCCATTAACTCAACAAAGTGAAATAAAAAGTTTTTTAAGATCCCAACTAATTGAACTTGAAGAAGTCCTTGAATCTTTGTTCACTCTGAAAGAACTTACTTCAAAAAGTCTTTCTAAAATTTTAAGTTATGGAGAGATTTTATCAAGTAATATTATTTTTAATATACTTAAATACCAAGATTGTGAAATTATTCTTAAGGATTCAAGAGAGCTATTATTTACTAAGACAATTTTAGATAAGGAAGTTGTCGACCATAAAAAAAGTATTAAATCAACTAAAAAAAAATTTAAAAATAATAATATAAAAATTACATTAATTCCTGGCTTCATTGCTCAGGATGAAGAAGGAAACACCACTACTTTGGGCCGTGGTGGTTCAGATTTCACCGCTTCTCTATTAGCAAATTATTGCGACGCAAGCAGATTAGAAATTTGGACTGATGTAAGTGGTATGTTTACTGCTAATCCTAAATTGGTAAGTCAAGCTGTTCCTATTGCTAAACTTTCTTACCAAGAAGCTATGGAACTCTCTCACTTTGGAGCGAAAGTGATTTATCCTCCTACTCTTCAACCATTAATTGAAAAAAATATACCTGTTTTAATCAAAAATACTTTTGATAAAAATGCTAAAGGGACTATAATTGATAAAAACGGTGCTTCAAATAACGAAGGATCTATCGTTAAAGGAGTAAGTCATATTGAGGATGTCGCATTAATAAGTCTCGAGGGCAGCGGTATGATCGGTAGTCCTGGCTTTTCAAAACGTTTTTTTGAGTGTTTGTCTCAAAAACAAATTAATATTATAATGATTACTCAAGCTTCTTCCGAACACTCAATCTGTATTGGGGTTAGATCTAAAGATGCTTCAGTAGCAAAAAAAACTATTGATGAGCATTTCACTTTTGAAATTAGTCTTAAAAAAGTATCCGTCACCAAGTTAGAATCTAACATGACAAATATAGCTGTAGTAGGGGATAAAATGAAAGATCATCAAGGTATAAGTGGAAAACTTTTCAGTAGTCTAGGTGCAAATAATATAAATATACGAGCGATTGCCCAAGGTGCTTCGGAAAGAAATATTTCAATTGTTATTGATAAAAAAAATACTCAAAAAGCTTTAAACACTATACATGAGAGTTTCTTTGAACAACAAATTAAAGAATTAAATCTTTTCATTACAGGTGTTGGAAATGTTGGGAGTAAACTTTTAGAACAAATTAACAAGCAACATAATTATTTATTAAAACATTTACGTTTAAAAATTCGTGTGATTGGTATATCAAACTCATCTAAAATGCTTTTGGATGAAAATTCTATAGATTTAAATCAATGGAAAAGACTATTAAAAAAAAGTAAAACTAAGGCTAATAAAGATAATTTTTTTGGTAATGTATCCCAACTCAACCTTAGGAACAGCATCTTCATAGATAATACTGCAAATGAAAGTATTGCAGACGAATATGGTCGGTACTTATCTAATAATATTGGTGTAGTAACTTGTAATAAAATTGCTTGCGCAAGTACATTTAAAAATTATTTATATCTAAAAAAAACATCCAGCCGTTTTGGCACTCCTTTTTTATTTGAAACTAATGTGGGTGCTGGACTACCTATAATAGATACATTAAATACTCTAATAGCATCAGGTGATAAAATTCATAAAATTCAAGCAATACTTTCAGGAAGTTTAAATTACGTTTTTAATAATTTTACTCCAAAAACCACCTTCAGAGAGGTAGTTAAAAATGCCCAAGATGCAGGCTACACTGAACCTAATCCAAAAATAGATTTAAGTGGTATAGATGTAGCTAGGAAAATTCTTATCCTAGCTAGAGAAAGTGGATTTAAATTAGAATTAGATGATATTGATAATAAAAGTTTTTTACCAGATGAAGTTTTAAACACTTCATCTAATGAAGAATTTTACAAAGCAATTGATAAAAACGAAGCTCATTTTCAAAATATCTTAAAAATTGCCTTAAAAAAGAATGCAAGAATAAAATATGTTGCCCAATTAGAAAATGGAATCGCTTCTGTTGGACTTCAAGAAGTAGAATCTAGCCACGAGTTTTACAATTTAGAGGGAAGTGACAATATAATTTTATTCTACACAAGTCGATATAAATACCAGCCTCTTATTGTTAAGGGTGCTGGTGCGGGAGCAGAAGTAACTGCAGGAGGAATATTTGGAGATATAATAAGAATTGGGAAACAATAAAATGAATCAAATTAAAATTTTTTCTCCTGCAAGTGTTGCAAATGTTTCTTGCGGATTTGATGTTCTTGGTTTTTGCCTTGATCCTATTGGAGATATAATGACTGTCTCTAGAACCGATGATAAAGGTGCTAGAATTGGTACGGTAACTGGACAAAATTTGCCAAAAGATCCATTAAAAAATGTAGCTACTGTTGCTGCTTCAGCTCTTTTGAAATCTCATTCAAGCAAAAATGGATTTCGTATTGATATTGAAAAAAAAATAAAGCCAGGTAGTGGAATTGGAAGTAGTGCTGCAAGTGCTGCAGGTGCAGTTTTTGCAATTAATGAATTATTAGGAAAGCCATATTCAAGGAAAGAATTAGTCAAATTTGCAATGGTTGGTGAAGCTCTTGCTAGTGGAGCTACTCATGCAGACAATCTTGCACCAGTATTATTAGGAGGTTTTACGTTGGTAAGAGACAATAAAAATTTGGATATTATTAAACTTCCTTCTCCGAAAAGTTTAGTTGCTACAATAATTCATCCAAAAATTGAATTAAAAACAATTCATTCAAGAGCAATACTTAAAAGCGAAGTTCCATTAATTAAAGCTGTAGAGCAATGGGGAAATTTAGGTGCTTTTGTCAGTGCTCTATATACCAATGACTATGATTTACTTTCTCGAAGCATGAAAGATAGAATAATCGAACCTATTAGGTCAATTTTGATACCAAAATTTATTCAATTGCAAAATGCCGCAATAGATTCTGGCGCACTAGGCTGCGGAATTTCTGGATCAGGCCCATCTATTTATACTTTATCAAAAGGTGAAATTATCGCTAAGAATGTTGGTAAATCAATGAGTACTATTTATGACGAAATTGGACTTGATTATGAAGTTTATTATTCAAAGATCAATAAAGAGGGAATTAAGATTCTTTAAACTATGAAATACTTTAGTTTAAACTACAACGCAAAAGACGTAAGTTTTTTAGAGGCAGTTTTAAGAGGTCTTGCGCCTGACAGAGGTTTATATTTTCCGAAGAATATTCCAATACTGAAAAAAAATTTTATCAACAATATAAGTCAATATTCAAATAATGAAATTGCTTTTGAAGTCATTAAACATTATGTAGGAGAGGATATTCCTAGAGATCATTTAAAAAGAATTATAGAAAACACATTAAATTTTAATTTCCCTACAGTTAAAATAACCGAAAATATTTCCTCTCTTGAATTATTTCATGGTCCAACCTTGGCATTTAAAGATGTTGGAGCACGTTTCATGGCTCGTTGTTTATCTTTTTCAAATAAAATTAAAAAACAAGAAAAATTAATCGTTTTAGTTGCTACTTCTGGAGATACAGGTGGTGCTGTTGCTGATGGATTCTATAAAGTGAAAGGAATTGATGTAATTATTCTTTTTCCAAAAGGAAAAGTAAGTGATATACAAAAGCGACAATTAACAACCTTAGGAGAAAATATTACTGCTTTAGAGGTTGAAGGTACATTTGATGATTGTCAAGATATGGTTAAAACAGCATTTGTTGATCAAGAAATATCAGAAAATATTGCTCTGACATCAGCAAATTCTATTAATATCGCTCGCTGGTTATCACAAATGTTTTATTATTTTATTGCTTACAAGAATCGCCCAAATCCAAATAAAAAACTTTTAGTTTCAGTACCAAGTGGAAATTTTGGAAATCTCTGTGCTGGTCTAATGTCAAAAATGATGGGACTTCCTATAGATCATTTAATTGCTAGTACCAATATTAATGATACAGTTCCGGAATATTTAAAGTCTGGAAACTACAATCCTAAAAAATCTATTCAAACAATTACAAATGCAATGGATGTAGGAGATCCAAGTAATTTTATTCGGATTCAAAAAATATTTAATAATGATTTTTTTAAACTAAAAAAAATCATAACTGGATTTAGCTATAATGATAAACAGACGGAAAAAGCACTCAAAAAAATTTATAAAATAAGTGGCTATATAGCTGACCCTCATGGAGCTATTGGATATTTAGGATTAAAGGAGTATATGGATAGTCTTAAAGACAAAGAAGCATATCAAGGAGTATTTTTAGAAACTGCTCATCCAATAAAGTTTAAAGGCACAGTTGAGAAAGTTTTGAAAAAGGAAATTAAAATCCCTAACCAAATTAAAAAAATTTTAGATGTCGAAAAAACAAGCTTTCCATTAAGAGATTATTCAGAACTAAAATCTTTATTACTATCAAGGTAGCCACAAAACATCTATCAAACAAAAACCAGTTACAAATCTTCCATCATTCATTAATTATTGATGGTATTAATTTAAAATCAATAATAAAAAATCAAATCTAAGTTGTAAACAGCTATTTTTATGAAAATAAGATCAAAGTACCGACTTTTGTTTACATATATCGTCTTAATAAATAACAGACAATGAAAATTATAGTTTAAAAAAATTTTCATTTTAATCTAGAATAAAATAAATAATTTAAGGTTTTACATATGAAAAAAACAGCATTGCATAAATCGCATTTAGGCTTAAATGCCAAAATGGGAACCTTTGCTGGGTTTGAAATGCCAATCCAATATTCGGGAGTAACAAAGGAACACCTCGCTGTAAGAAAAAATCTTGGTGTTTTTGATGTGTCACATATGGGAGAATTTAATATTTCAGGACCAAATTCATTTGGTCTTCTTCAAAGAATCTGTAGCAACGATATTTCAAAAATTGCTATAGGTAAGGCTCAATATAATTATTTACCAAACAGAAGTGGAGGTATAATAGACGATCTTATCGTATATCGATTAGATCAAGAAAGCTATTTACTAGTGGTTAATGCATCGAATATTGAAAAAGATTGGAAATGGATAAAAAACATAATAAAGAGTTTAGAGCTCACCTAGAAGATTGCTCTAAAAATACAGCATTACTAGCAATCCAAGGGCCTAAAGCATTATTAGCTATGCAGAGCCTAACAGATTATCCACTGAATAGCTTAGAATTTTACTCTCATACAAAGGCTAATTTTGCATGTTGTGAAGGTGTGATAATTGCTACTACGGGTTATACTGGATCAGGGGGTATAGAAATTTATTTCCCCGTAAAGCAAGCCGAACTTATATGGAATGCTGTTCTTAATGCAGGAAAAATCTATGGAATTGTTCCTGCTGGACTTGCAGCTCGAGATACATTAAGAACTGAAATGGGATATTGCTTATATGGAAATGAAATAAATGAAACATCTTCACCTATAGAAGCTGGATTAAGTTGGATAAGCAAGACTGAAACTGGCTTTATTAATTCTAAATATATTGCTGATCAGAAAGCAAATGGAATCGAACGAAAACTAATAGGTTTTGAAATGAATATGCGTGCTATTCCAAGGAGTGGTTATACTATTGTTAGTATAAAAGGTGTTGTAATTGGTCGTGTTACTTCTGGAACTCAATCCCCTTCAATCTCAAAAGGTATTGGACTTGGATACATAAAAAAGTCATATTCTAGAACTGGAACTGAAATAGGTATTTTAATTAGAGAAAGAATCTATACTGCACATGTTGTAAAACTTCCATTTATAAAACTTTAATTATTGAAATCTATTTTAATTTTAGGGGGAAGTGGATTCATTGGTAATACTCTTTATAAAGAATTAGGACAATATTTTAATACTTATGGGACCTATAATAACAAAGATAGTTTTAAAAAAAATGATCATTTTTTTAACTTTAATTTAGAAAATGGAGGGTTAAATCATATTTTAAATGAAACAAAACCTAAACTAATAATCTCCTCTTTAAGGGGAGATTTTAATGCTCAATTAGACACACATTCTTATATTATGGAATATGTAAGGTCAAACAATTGCAGAATAATGTTTCTTTCTTCATCAAATGTCTTTGATTCTTTCAGGCATTATCCTTCTTATGAATATGATAAAACACTCTCTGAAAGTATTTATGGCCATTTTAAGATAAGAATCGAAAATCTAATAATGAGTCTTCCAATTGGTAAATATGCAATAATTAGACTTCCTATGATTTTTGGTATGAATGCGCCAAGAACAAAAGAAATTGATAAAGCAATTAAAAAAAAAATAGCTATAGAAGTTTTTCCAAATACTATTATTAATGTAAATAGTGATATTAGATTAAGTCAACAGATACATTACATCATTAATCAAAAAAAAACAGGGATTTTTCATTTGGGGAGCACTGATTTAATCTCTCACTTTGACTTTATTAGAACATTAGTAGAAAAACGTCATAAAACCATTGGTGTATATAAACAAGTCTTTACTAGCAATTCAATTAGATATTTAGCTTCACTTCCTAGAGAAAATAGTCTTCCTAATCATATTCAACCATCATATATTGATATCCTAAATGACCTAAGCTAAACTTAGAATATTTAAATAAAATGAAAACCACGGATTGAATCAATTCTAAAAGTCATTCTTTTGACTTTTAATAATTAATTTACTACACCTTAAAGTTTTTTATATTTGGGAAGCTTAAAAATAACAAATGGGAAGAGCATTTGAATTTAGAAAAGTGAGGAAAATGAAACGATGGTCTGCTATGTCCAAAACTTTTACAAGAATTGGAAAGGACATAGTGATTGCAGTTAAAGAAGCTGGATCAGATCCAGTTAATAATTCTCGGCTACGGGCTGTGATTCAAAATGCTAAGGCTGCTAATATGCCAAAAGAAAATGTAGAACGTGCCATTAAAAAGGCTTCCGATAAAAATACTGGTGATTATAAAGAAATACTTTTTGAGGGATATGCTCCCCACGGGATTGCTGTTTTAGTTGAGACTGCTACTGATAACAACAAGAGAACTGTTGCTAATATTCGCTCCTATTTTAATAAGCTAAATGGAAGACTAGGTAAAGCTGGATCGGTAGAATTTATGTTTGATCACAGTTGTAATTTTAGAATAAATTTGACTGATATTGATATTGAAAAGATCGAGCTAGAATTCATCGACTATGGAGTCGAGGAAGTTTTTAAAGATGAGGATGGTATCCTTTTATATGCACCATTTGAGTGCTTTGGAATGATTCAAAAGGAATTGGAAAAAAGAAACCTTGGAATACTTTCTTCAGGTTTTGAAAGGATCCCTCAGATATTGAAACCTTTAGAAATTGATGCACAACAAGAGGTGCTTCAGTTAATAGAAAAAATTGAAGAAGATGATGATGTTCAAAATGTATATCACTCAATGGATATTAAAAACTTTTCTGTCTAGAATATCCGCATACTCCTTTAAATAAAGTTTCTAATGCTTTTAGATCTTTTTGATCATTACTTGAAGTATAGAAATTTGGATGAACTATAACTCTTTTATTTTCATAATCAAAAGCAACAGGAACTATAGGAATATTTAAACGTTTAGCGATATAATAATAACCTGTACGAAGTTTATTCACTTTCTTTCGTGTTCCTTCGGGAGCTATAGCTATTCGAATTTTTTTATGAGCCTCAAATGTAGCTACAATTGATTCTACAGTATCTTTATTACCAGACCGGTCAATTGGTGTTCCTCCTAAGCTTTTAAAAAACCAGGCTGTCAAAGGAGTAAATAATTCCTTTTTTCCAATGAAACTTATTGACTCACCTGAAATACTTCGAACTAATAATCCCACAAAAATATCTAGCCAACTAGTATGAGGTACTACCGCTACAATATATTTTGGTTCAGATGGGAAACTTCCAACTATTTTCCAATTCATAAGGTTATAATATATTTTTTTTGACAAAAAACGAAACATAGTTATTGAATTGATTTAAAATCTTCATTTGGAAACCCAATTAGATATAAGTTTTTTTTTGCTCTAGTAATAGCAGTATAAAGCCACCTTAAATAATTCTTATTCGGTCCTTGGGGTAAGTAAGGCTTTTCCACAAAGACATTTTCCCATTGTCCGCCCTGAGATTTGTGACATGTAATTGCATATGAATATTTTACTTGTAAGGAATTAAAGAATCGATTATTTTTTACTTTTAAAAATTTCTTATAATTTGATTTTTCTGATGAATAATCTTCTAATACTCTTTGATATAATTTATTTCCATCTTCAAATGATAGGCATGGGTTTTCAGATTTTAAAGTATCCAACATAATGATTGTTTCAAAAGGATTTTCATCTGGATAATCGACCAAGTAAACGCTAACTTCAGCGAAAGAAAAGCCATAAATATTTTTTCTAGAACCAATAGATTGTATTTCAACTACATCACCATTTGCAATAAATCCGGGTTGAGAGTCAAGAGCAAGCCAGAAATAGTTATTTTTTACAACCATTAGGCGATCTCCGACACATAGTTCATCATCCCATCCAAAAATTCGATTGCGAATATGTTCATTAAATAAGTTTGCCCTTTTGTTTGAACGAACTATAAAAACAGTTTGATCGATTCCGTCATTGTCAAAGGCAACTGATATTGAATCAAATAGATCCAAACCATTATTATTATGATTAATATCAGTTACCCCATCTAAGTCAAACTTAAATTGTTCATAGTTCTCTTCACTTAATTGAATTCTTAAATAAGTTGCATTTTTTAAAATTCCAGAACCAAGAGCTTGACGAACTACATCCTCTAATTCTAAATTATATATATTTTCAAATTGAAAATAGTTGAGTTCTTTTAGATTTAAAGCAGGACTTAAATTTATTTCAACGGGGGGTAGCTGTGCAGGATCTCCTACAAAAATCAATTTACAATCATTACCCTGACTTACATATTGGATAACATCACTTAGCAAAGAACCGTTCTCAAAAAATGTGGAGGATTTGCTATCATCACCTATCATGGAAGCTTCATCTATAATAAAAACAGTTTTTTTATGTTTGTTAGGTTTTAGCTTAAAGAATATTTTTCCCGAGTTTTTTAATTTGGGATAATAAATTTTTTTGTGAATTGTGAATGCAGATACCTTTGAGTAATTTGTCATAACTTTAGCGGCACGACCTGTAGGAGCCAACAGCACCGACCTAAATCCTATGTGTTTTAATTGATCAACTAAAGAACCAATTAATGTTGTTTTTCCTGTTCCTGCATAGCCCTTTAAAACGAAAACAGTATTTGAATTTTTTGAAAAAAGGAAGTCTGAGACCTCTAAAAACCATTTTCTTTGTGAGATTGTTGGCTCGTAAGGGAACTTATTCTCAAGAAGTGAACAAAATTCTTTAGGTGTCATTGAAACGTTAATGGGACTAAATATAAATCATTTTAAATACTTTTGTGATTCAAAAAAAATTGTAGTTTTGTTTTTATCAAATTATAAAATACAATGAAATTAGGTATTCAAGTTGTTTTATGGATTGCATCGATTTTTTTCGCGTACAAAATTTATGACTCAATCAGTGGACCCATAATATTTAATCAAACTAAAAATGAAAGATATGCAAAAGTAATTAATGTCATGAAAGATATTAGGATTGCTCAGATAGCTCATAAAGACGTGAAAGGCTCATATGCAAACAATTTTGACACATTGATAAAATTCATTGATGAAGGAATTTTTACCCTAATTGAAAAACGTGACTCCTCTTTTTTGCAATATGATAGAACTTATCGAATTGACATGCTTCGTGAGGTTGTAGTTATTGATACTTTGGGTTTTGTACCAGTAAAAGATTCATTATTTAGAAATTCTGATAGATATAAAAAAATGGCATACATACCCATCGAAGGTCTTCAAGACAGCGTATTTAAAATTAAATCTGAAGTAATTAATAAAAATGGTTACAATGTTCCTGTATTTGAAGTAAAAGTATCTAAGAGTACTTTATTATTTGATCAAAATGAAGACCTTGTTAAGCAAGAAAATGAAACAGTTTCCGTAGATGGAGTTAATGGACCTGAAATTGTGTTAGGTTCCCTAAGCAACGTAAGTACTAATGGAAACTGGCCAACCATATTTGATGCCAAACAAGAATAAGATTCTACAAAATAATGATGTCGCCCTGCATTTTTTTAAGGACGGCTTTTATTGTTGTAAACCCTCTGAAATCGTTTTTATTCCTACCGACAAGAGCTCAAATGATTTAAACAAATCTCTAAATTTGTATTTAAATTCTGAAGTTCAAGAAAATCTTAATGAAATCAGTATAATATTGTTTCAAAACCCATCTACATTTGTTCCACTTTCTCTTTTTGACAAATCTCTATCAAATAGATATCTTAATCTTTATGATAGACCTAAGAATAAAGAAGTTTTCGCTTATGATAGTTTGAATGAAATAAAACAAGTTAATGTATATTCTTATCCAATTTATATATATACTGTTCTTAAAGAATCTAAAATTAACTTTAATCTTCTGCATTACAATACTATTCTATACAGGCAGGTAGTAAATATTAGCTCATCAATTAAGTCGAATTACCAACTCTTTATTCACTTTCAATATAAATCAATAGATGTTTTTCTTACGAGTGAAAGTAAAGTAAAGTTTAACAATCGTTTTTCTGTAAAAAATGAAGATGAATTTTTGTATTACTTATTTTTTGTTGTGGAACAATTTAATCTTGCAAAAGATGAATATGAGTTGATTTTTTTAGGAAGAATAAAATCTTTTGAGAATTATTATAAAACAGTAAGTAAATATCATAATGATATTAGATTTATTGACCAAGAAAAAAATAAAATTTTAGATCTTCAAATTCATAAAGCACCTTATTTAGCCATATAAACTAGTTAATGAGAATAATCTCAGGATTTCATAAAGGTAGAAAGATCCAAATCCCAAAGAATCTACCTGTTAGACCAACAACAGATCGTTCAAAAGAAGGTCTTTTCAATATTCTTCAAAATAGTATTGATTTTAAAAATATTAAAGTAATTGATCTTTTTTCTGGAACAGGAAGTATAAGTTATGAATTTGCTTCTCGTGGTTCAAAAAATATTTCAGCTCTTGATATAAATAAACAGTGTGTTAAGTTTATTCAAAAAACTTCTGATTCTCTAGATATGGAAATAGTAGTGAACCAAGTAGAGTGTTTTCGCTTTTTAGAAAAAAACTCAATGTTTTTCGATTTAATTTTTGCGGATCCACCATATAAATTTGACCTTGAAAATTATAGAAAGATTATTTTACTTTGTAAAAAAAGACTTACTAAAAAGGGTTTTTTAGTCATTGAACACTTTAAAAAAATTAATCTTTCAGAGATTGAAGGATTTTCTTATAAACGTGGTTATGGAAATAATGTTTTTTCTTTTTTTTATTTTTATTAATAAAAAAGCAGGCCGATAAGCCGGATTCTGTCGAGTCTTATCATTTATCTCGATGTAAAATTACTTTTACACTCTAGCCGCCTACCCTTCTACATTGAACGAGCCACTCTTAATTGTAGATATACTTGGCGTTGCACCACACAGAGTTTACATGATTTCACTACAGCCAAACTGTACTTTCTTTCTGTTGCACTTGTCCGCTTCAAATGAAGGACGGGTATTACCCGCTATGCTGCTCTATGGTGTCCGGACTTTCCTCTCGTATACGTATACGAGCGATAAGATAGCCTGCACTTCAAATTTAGTCATTTGTTGATAATTTAAAGCTAATATTTGTAAAGGAAAGAATGAAAGCTTAATCTGATTTATATATTTGTACATATGAATTCATTCATAGTATCTGCATTAAAGTATAGACCCACCTCTTTTGAAGAGCTTATTGGACAAGACTTTATAACTCAAACTTTAATAAATAGTCTTGAAAGCAGACAGTTGCCACAAGCCCTTCTTTTCTGTGGACCTAGGGGTGTGGGAAAAACATCTTGTGCTCGGATTTTAGCTAAAAAAATTAATAATTTAAATAATAATTCACTAGGGAATTTTGACTTTAATATTTTTGAATTGGATGCAGCGTCAAATAATTCAGTAGAAGATATTAGAAAAATAACTGAACAGGTTCGTATTCCTCCTCAAGTAGGTAGCCATAAAATATATATTATAGATGAAGCTCATATGTTATCCAAACCCGCTTTTAATGCCTTTTTAAAAACACTTGAAGAGCCGCCAAAACATGTAATTTTTATATTGGCAACTACTGAAAAAAATAAAATAATATCGACTATTCTATCTCGTTGTCAAATTTTTGATTTTAAAAGGATCTCTGTAAATGATATTCAAGAATTCCTTGTTAAAATTGCTAATGAAAGAAAACTCAAGTATGAAGATAATGCTCTATATCTGATTGCGCAAGCTGCTGAAGGAGCTTTAAGAGACGCTCTCTCAATTTTTGATCGTATGGTTAGTTTTACAAACGGAAATTTATCAGCTATTTCGGTTGCAGATAATCTAAACTTATTAGACAATGAAACTTATTTTAAATTAGGAGATCTTATTTTTAAAAATGACATTCCACATGTTCTAATTATGTATGATGAATTAATTAAACGTGGGATTGATAATTTACAATTCATTAAAGGATTAGGAAATCATCTGAGAAATCTTCTATTGGCAAAGGATATAAAAACTTCCAACTTAATGGAATTAGGAGAAAGTGTGAAAGCCGCATATTTAAAGAAAACTGATAAAATATCTACTGCGTTTTTAATGGACGGTATTGAAATAATTAATACCTGCGAGGTAAATTATAAAAGCGTTAATAATATTAGAGTCCATATTGAATTTATGCTGATGCAACTTACTTCACTTCATTTTAATGGAGAAAAAAAAAAGGCTTTATAATTCCAGCAAAACAAAATAAAAAATTTATATCAAGTAAACCAGAGATCCAAATACCTAAAAAATCATCAATTTCTAAAGGAGTTATAGAAGAGAATGTAATAACTGAATCAGCCAATAAAACACAAGTATCTCTAATCAATAATAAAACACTCGTTAATAAGAATTTAAGAAAATTAGATTTAAAGAATAAGGTATCTAGTTTTTCGCTTTCAAGTATTGATTTTAAAAAAGCTGTAACTAAAGTAATTAAAGTAGAAGAAAAAGAAGTAATTAAGCCTAAAGACACCTTTGAATTTAATACCCTTGAAGACCTTTGGAAAGAATATACAGAGAAATTAAAGAAAGAGGGAAAACAAAACATTGCGTCCATATTGAGCCTTAACAACATTGAATTGAAAGATCATCATAAAATATCTTACTTTGTTGAAAGTGAGATGAACAAAGTAGAGATGAATCGTGAAATTGAAAGTCTTCTTCCCTTTCTAAGAAAAAAATTAAATAACTATAGTATTGAGATAGAGTTAAAAGTTAAAAAAACTTTACGAGAAAGTTTGATATATTCTGCACCAGAAAAATATAAACACCTAAAAAAAATAAATCCTGTAATTGAAGAATTAAGAGATATATTTAATCTTGATTTTTAATTATACTATAGTTTGGAAATTAATCTTACGTTTTTTTTTATATAATTCTCTTATCATTCCATCGGACAGACCAACTTTTGGAACATAAATAACTTTGGCACCACTCCATTTTAGAAGCTTTAAAAAAAGTTTAGTAGCGGGAATAATGACATCGGATCTATCTTGATTTAAACCTAATTCTACAATTCGTTCCTCATAAGTCAATGCTGTCAACTTTTTATAAATTGAATTTAAATTCAAATATGAAATTGGACGTGAATCTTTTACACCAGATAGTTTATGGAGTTTATTTATGTTTCCACCAGTACCTATAATATAAATCTTAGAATAAGACTCTGTATTCATTTTTACCCATTTTTCTACTTGCTTCCAGATTTTTTCGTCAAACCCCTGATTTATTAGACGAACAGTTCCAATCTTGAAGGATATTGAATTAATTCGTTTACCTCTCCTCAATATGCTAAACTCTGTACTTCCTCCGCCGACATCAATATTAAGATAGGTTTTTTCAATATCAATTATTTCAAAAATATTAGTGTTAGATATAATTTTTGCTTCCTTTTTCCCATCGATAATTTCAATTTTAACTTTTGATTTTTTAAAAACCTTATCAACAACATGAGTTCCGTTTTTAGCATCACGAATTGCTGAGGTAGCGTATGCAAGGTAGCCTTCTACATCATGAACTTTCATTAATAAACGAAAGGACTTCATAGACTTAATAATACGTTTAATATTTTTATCAGATATTATCCCTTTAGTAAACGAATCTTGTCCTAATCTAATTGGTACACGTACTAAAGCATTTTTCAAAAAAAAGGTTTTCCCTTTAAAAGATATTACATTAGAAACAAGTAAACGCAAAGCATTGGAGCCAATATCTATTGCAGCGTATTTTTTTATTTTCATAAACCCGCTTCCCTTTTATAATAATCGAAAATCTCAAATTGAGATCGTATAGGTTTATTTTTATTTTTTACAAATTTATTTTGAACCGATCCATTTAATTCTCGGGCTTTTAAATTATCTGACCAAATTATATCAAGAACATCTATTATTTGACGCTGAAGTTCAATATCATAAATAGGAACTGCAACTTCTACCCTATTTTCTATATTTCTAGTCATAAAATCTGCAGAAGATATATATGTTTTCGGTGAGCCACCGTTAATAAAATGGTATACTCTAGGATGCTCCAAATACTTATCTACAATGCTTATTACTTTTATATTTTCACTCATTCCTTTAACTCCAGGAATTAAGCAACAAATACCTCTAACAATCATTTGAATTTGAACACCCTCATTACTAGCTTCATAAAGTTTTTCTATCATTCTAAAATTAGTGATTGCGTTTAGCTTAAGTTTAACACCACTTTGAATACCAGCTTTTTGGTTTTCAATCTCCTGATCTATCATTTTAAATATAGAATTAAGAGTATGATGAGGAGAAACAATTAGATGTTTATAAGTTTTACGCTTGTAATGGACTTGCAAAAAATTAAAAACTTTATTTACATCCCTTAGAATCTTTTGATTGGAAGTAAAAAGAGTATAATCTGTATAAATTTTAGCAGTATCCTCATTAAAGTTACCGGTGCTAATAAAGCCGTAGCGTATTTTCTTTTTCTTAGATCTCTTTTCAATAACGCAAATTTTTGAATGTACTTTTAAGCCGGGAATTCCAAAGACTAGTTCTACCCCAGCGGCCTGCATTTGTTCAGCATAAATAATATTATTAGTTTCATCAAAACGAGCTTGAAGCTCGATTTGTACTAAAACCTTCTTTCCGTTTTTGGATGCATTTATTAAAGAACTTGCTACATTTGATAGTTTAGATAGTCTATAAATTGTAATTTTTATTGAAGTTACCTCTGGGTCTAGCGCAGCTTCACGAAGAAACTTTATAACAAATGAAAAACTGTGATAAGGAGTATGTAATAAGTAATCTTTTTTATCTATTGCTTTAAAAACACTCTTCTCAAGTGATAATCCTGGTATTGGAAGAGCATCTTTTCGCTTGTATTGTAAATCAAGCCGATCTAATTTGGGGAAATTCATATAATCCCTTCGATGGTGATAACGTCCTCCAGGAATAAGACTATCATTAGTACCAACTCCCAAAACCATTTTAACCATCTCAAGTGTATCATTTGAAATATCACTATCATATACTAAACGAACAGGTTCAGCAAGAAAACGATCACGTACACTTTCGACAATCTTATTTATATAACTTTTAGACACATCACCCTCCATATCTAGCTCTGCGTCTCGTGTAACTTTAATCATATGAGATTCGATACTTGTATATTCAAAAAAATTAAAAATCAAGTGAAAGTGGTAACGTATCAAATCGTCAAGAAACATTATATATTGCTTTTTATTAATCCTAGGTAATACAATAAACCTATCTAATTCTCTAGGTAATTCGATTAAAGCGAATTGAGATTTTTTTTCTTTATTTATTTGAAAAAGTAATTTTACAGCCAAGAATGCAAGATTATCAGAAAAGTCTTGCTGATGATTTTTAGAAACTATAATAGTCATTAAAGCTGGACTTACTTTTTGAATAAAATATTCTTTCAGAAAAGCCTCATGTTCCTTTAGGACGTGTGACTCTTTAATAAAATATATATTCTCATTTTCTAATTCCCTTTCAATAGAAGTTAAGATTTGTGAACTATCTTTTTGCTGTTGAATTACTTTTTGGGTAATTGTTTTTAATAAATCTGAAGCAGTTAATCCACCAAAAATTTTTTTTCCAGATTTTTCAGATTGAGAAATTCGTTGAACAGTGGCAAACCGAACTTGGAAGAATTCATCTAGGTTATTTGAAAAAATTCCAATAAAGCGTAAACGTTCCAAAAGCGGAACATTTGAATCAGCAGCCTCTTGAAGTACACGACCATTAAAATCTAACCAACTTAATTCTCTATTGATATACCGCTTATACTTTTCCATTTTATTTTAGAATTTGTTTAGGTATACCTAAGGTTAGATTTCCATCTGCTATTTCTGCCCATTTAGATTGTTTAAATTCTAATTTTGCCCAGCCAGAAGTGGGCAAGTGACTTAAAAAATCTTTACTAAAATAAGATATTGCTTCAGTAAAAGCAGGATTATGTCCTATACAAATTACTCGTTTAAAAGTATTAGGTATATTTTTTATAAAGTATGCTAATTTTGAAATTTCAAAGGTATATAATTCTTTAGTTATATTAACTTTATCTAAAGGAATTGATAAAGCGTTAACCATAATTAAAGTTGTATGGGTGGCTCGGTTAGCATTACTTGAATATATAACATCAGTTGATGAAAAAACATCTGGACTACTTAAAACGATCTTTTTAATTCGTTCTATCCCTTTATTAGTTAAAGGGCGGTTACAATCTTCTACATTAAGCTCCCAAGAAGATTTTGCATGACGGATTAAGACCAACTCTTTCATATCATGGAGCTAATCGTTCTAAATTCCAAAATCCTGTTTGCCATTGACAACGTATTCTATCGTGAAGTCTATTCGGTCTTCCTTGCCAAAATTCAATCATTTTTGGCACTACAAGATATCCTCCCCAATGATGTGGGCGTTGAATTTCTTCTTTTTCATAATAAATCTCTAAAGATTTAAGTTTTTTTTCAATAAAACTCCGATCAGGAATCGGTTTACTTTGATCAGAAACTAAAGCACCTAATTGACTGCCTTTTGGTCTTGATTTAAAATAAATATCTGATGTTTCTGAAGAAACTTTTTCTGCATACCCATTTATAATTACTTGTCGCTCCAAAGGTGGCCAATAAAATGAAAGACCAACTTTTGGATGATTGGAAATTGATAATCCTTTTTCACTTCGATAATTGGTGTAAAAAACGAAACCCTCATTAGTAAAAGCTTTCAGCAAAACTATTCTAGACTTAGGAAAATCGTCTAAGCCCATTGTAACTAAAGACATAGCATTTGCTTCTTCTATTTTATTGTGTTTTGATGCCTCTAGAAACCATTTCTTAAAAAAACCTAATGGATCATTATTAAGATCTGTAATTTCGAGTCTACTTTTATCATATGACTTTCTCAAATGTCCTAAGTCTTCTTTTTTCATATCTTTTACAAGGTACAACCCATTTTAATTAAATTGAAAAAGTTTTAAGGTCTTCAGATAAAAAAATTGAATCAAAAGCTTGAGAAGCTTCTTTAATAAAATCTTCTTTATTGGGATATCGATTAGAAAAATGCCCTAAAACTAATTTTTTAACCTTTGCAGCTTTTGCAATTTTAGCAGCCTGTAGAGCTGTACTATGTTTAGTTTTCTTTGCTAAATCTGCATGTTTTTCAAGAAAGGTTGCTTCGTGATATAATAAATCAGCTCCCATTATCATTGAAATTAATTTCTTATTGTATGCAGTATCACTACAGTAAGCATATTTTTTTATAGGTTTTGAATCAAAAGTTAGTTTTTTATTTTCTTTAATAGTTCCATCAGATAATTCAATTGAATGACCCTGTTGTAACTGATCGTAATGATCTGGATCTAGATCCAGATCTTTGATGGCTTCAATATTAATTTTTCGATTTATAGATTTAGTTGTAAAAAGAAATCCATTTGTATAAACACGATGATCTAATGGAAGGGTAGAAACACTAACAACATCGTCTTCATATATAGTTTCGCTTTTTAATGAAAAAAGTTCATGGAAATATAAAGGGTAATCAGTCCAAGATTTAGCCATCTTTAGCTGTATTGTAATAATTTCTTTAATTCCTCTAGGTCCATAAATATGAAGTGGCTTACTACGTCCAAGTAAACGAAATGTGCTTATTAATCCAATTAAACCATAAAAGTGATCCCCATGTAAATGAGAAATGAAAATATGTTGAATACGAGCAAATTTGACATTAGCTTTTCTTAACTGCATTTGTGTTCCTTCACCACAGTCAATTAGAAATAGGTTTCCATAAACCTCTAATAATTGAGAAGATGTATGTTTATTTTCTCTTGGCGTTGCAGAATGACAACCTAAAATTGTTAATTCTAACATATTAAAACCCTAAATCACGTTGCATTCGTTCTAAAAAAATAAAATCTAATGCCTCTGCCTTTGTAGGAACAAAGTCCCAATTTTCTGGGTAATTAATTTGTTGTTCTAAGGGAAGAATAAATACAATACATCGGTTTTTTTGTTTTTGGCAATTATAAATTTCTTCTAAAAATGAAATTTTTAATAAAACATTTTTAAAATCAACTATTATATCTAAGTCGAGCAAAACTAATTCCTTTTTACAATTTTCTTCACTATTAATATTTGAAGCATCAATTAAACCAATATCTGATCCTTCTATCTTGATCATGGTTTAGAAATATTTAATTGAGATCCGAGAAGGTAAATAATAGCCATACGAATAGCCACTCCATTTTCAACTTGATCTAAGATTATAGCCTGGTCAGAATCTGCTACATCATTCGTTATTTCAACTCCTCTATTTATTGGTCCTGGATGTAAGATTATAATTTCTTTTTTTAACTGTTTAAGACGTGCTTTGTTTAAACCAAAGCTTTGACTATATTCTCTAGGAGAAGGAAAATAATTTAATTCCATTCGCTCATTTTGTACACGTAACATGTTGACTGCATCGCACCAATTTAGAACTTCCATGAAATCTAAAGATGACTTTACCCCTAAAGAATCCAAATTCTTGGGTAAAAGTGACTTTGGCGCACAAAGCTTAACTTCTGCCCCTAACATTTTTAGAGCATAAATATTTGACAATGCTACACGTGAGTGTAATATGTCCCCTATTATCGCTATACGTTTTCCTTCAAGATTCCCTAGCCTCTCTTTGAGGGAGTATACGTCTAACAATGCTTGAGAAGGATGTTCATGCGTTCCGTCACCTGCATTTATTATACAGGAATCTACTTTTTTAGATAAAAAATGTGAAGCTCCTGGACTAGGATGACGAATCACAATCATATCAACTTTCATAGCTAAAATATTTTTTACTGTATCTACTAGGGTTTCACCCTTAGAAACAGAAGATTGATTAGCAGAAAAATTTATTACATCTGCAGATAATCGCTTTTCTGCTAATTCAAATGAAAGTTTAGTACGAGTACTATTTTCAAAAAACAGATTAGCAATTGTAATGTCTCTTAAACTTGGAACTTTCTTAATTGGTCGATTAATAACTTCCTTGAAGTGAGTAGCTGTTTCAAAAATCAAGTGTAAATCCTCTAATTGAAGATATTTAATACCTAAAAGATTAGAGACACTTAATTTTTTCATTCGCTATGTTTTTCTAAATAAACAATCATATCTGAAGCCTTATCCGACCAAACTACTTTAACTTTATCACCTTGAAGAGCATCAATTTGTGCTCCTAAATAATCAGGCTGTATCGGTAAATGACGACTAAAACGCCGATCAACAAGAACAAGTAATTCAATTAATTTTGGTCGACCATAAGAGTCAATAGCACTGAGGGCAGCTCTTATGGTTCTTCCAGTATATAAAACGTCATCAATTAAAACAACATCTTTGCCTTCTACGGTTTCTGTAATCTCTGTACTTTTAGCTTTTAGTGGTTTTTCACTCCTTCGAAAATCATCTCTGAAAAACGTAGTATCTAACTTTCCCGATTTGATAGATTCTATCCCTTCTTTTTTAAGAAGTTTTTTTAATTGATCTAATAATACAGTTCCTCTTGGCTGTAAACCAACTAAAACGGTATTTGAAAAGTCTCCATGAGTTTCAATAAGCTGATGGCAAAGTCTACTTAAGATAATATCTACTTTTTTTTTGCTAAGAAGAACTTTAGTTTCCATTAAAAAAATATTTTACAAAAGTATCGTTTTCTAAAGTATAAAAAAAACCCTCCAAATAGGGAGGGAAAATTTTTTTAAAAATTAATGATTTTTTTTAATCATCTCCTTCCATTTTTTCTTTTAAATTTGCCAAGGCATCAAGATCACCCAACGTAGTCTTATCCGAAATGGAAGCATTGGCTTTAGAAGAAGAGTACTTAGCATTTTTTATCTCTTTTTCTTTAAATATTGAAGAGTGGGAAGCAACTATTCGCTTAAACTCTTTATTAAACTCGATAATTTTAAATAAAACTTCCTCACCTTTTACTAGTTTACTTCCATCTTCTTTCTCCATATGACGAGAAGGTACAAAAGCTACAATATCATCGTTAAATGTTATTGTAGCACCTTTATCTACAATTTGAGTAATAGCAGCTTTATGTTCAGTGTTGAGAGCAAACTCTTTTTCATATTTATCCCAAGGATTATCTTTTGTATGTTTATGGCCTAAACTTAACTTGCGTCCCTCTACATCCAATTCAAGTACAATAACATCAATTTTATCTCCTAAGTTTAATACTTCAGAAGGATGTTTGACTTTTTTAGTCCAAGATAAATCGGAAATATACACTAATCCATCAATTCCCTCTTCAAGCTCTACAAATACGCCAAAATTAGTAAAATTTCTTACTAAGCCGGAATGTTTAGAACCAATTGGATATTTTGAAGTTATGTCTGTCCATGGATCAGTTGTAATTTGTTTAATACCAAGCGACATCTTTCGAGATTCACGATCTAAAGTTAATATAACAGACTCTATTTCATCTCCTACATTTACAAAATCTTGTGCGGAACGTAAATGTGTAGACCAGGACATTTCAGAAACATGAACAAGTCCTTCAACACCCTCTTCAATTTCAATGAATGCACCGTAGTCAGCAATAACAACAACTTTTCCTCTAACAAGATCTCCCTCTTTAAGTTTTTCAGATAGTTGATCCCAAGGATGAGCACTTAATTGCTTTAGTCCAAGTTGTATTCTAGATTTATTATCATCAAAATCGAGGATTACGACATTTAATTTTTGATCTAACTCTAATATTTCACTAGGATGATTAATACGGCTCCAAGAAAGATCTGTTATATGAATTAAGCCATCAACCCCACCAAGATCTATAAAAACTCCATAGGAGGTAATATTTTTTACTATACCTTCTAATACTTGACCTTTTTCTAACTGACCTATTATTTCCTTCTTTTGTTCCTCAATATCAGCTTCAATAAGAGCTTTATGTGAAACCACTATATTTTTAAATTCGTGATTAATTTTTACTACCTTAAATTCCATGGTTTTGTTTACATATTGGTCATAATCTCTGATAGGTTTTACATCAATTTGTGAGCCGGGTAAAAAAGCTTCTATGCCAAAAACATCTACAATCATTCCTCCTTTCGTTCTACATTTTACAAAACCGCTAACGATCTCAGAATTGTCATGCGCATTATTTACTCTATCCCATGCTTTAATAACACGGGCCTTACGGTGAGAAAGAACTAATTGCCCAGTTCTATCTTCTCGAGTATCAACCATAACATCCACTTTATCTCCGACCTTTAAGTCAGGATTATATCGAAATTCATTTAGTGAAATTACCCCTTCTGATTTTGCATTAATATCAATTATAGCTTCTCGCTCTGTCATATATACAACAACTCCTTCTATAACATCCTCATCTGAAGTATCTACAAAATTTTCTTTAACCAGCTTCTCGAATTCATCAAGTTGTTTATCATCAATCACATCAATCCCTTCTTGATAGTTGTGCCAATTAAAAGTCTCTAAAAAATCGTCTTGAGTTTTCTGAATATTTTTTTTGATTCCTTTATTATCCTGATTGATATTAATATCATCTTTATTAGTCGAGATTGAAGTTTCTTCGTTAACTAATACATTCTCTTTAACCCTGGGTTTAACTTTAGGAGAACCATCTATTTTTGAAAAATCTTTTGAAGTTATTTTTTTTGTTGTCTTTTTAGTTCTAATCCCAGTCGATTTGGATTTGGTCTTTGTTTTTGAAGCTGTCTTTTTAATTACTTCTTTTTTTGACTTAGGTTCTGGAGTAGACTTTTTATCGTCAGTTTTAGATGATTTTTTTGAAGAATTAGTTTTTTTGGTGATAGTTTTGGAAGATATTTTAGATTCTGTTTTTTTAGTAATCTTTTTCTCTTTAGCTTCCATTTCGGTTGGTTTCTTGGCCATTTCCGATATTGTTTTGTATCCTGTCAATGGGAAAAACTCAAATTCAATGACAGAAGGTGTTAAAAAATTTAAATGCTTTCTGTTTTTCCTTAATAAATTAAAAAGCTTGCAAATATAACTGTATTGGCTTGTTTTACAAAATAACTACAGTGTTTTTTAAGTGATACTATTTTCAAGCTTTCTTGAAACATAATCCCACATAATATTATAAACTTCCTCTAAACTAAGGTCGCTTACATCTATTTCGTAGGCATCTTCTGCCTTATTTAATGGACTAAATTTTCTACTTCTGTCAATACTATCCCTTTTATTTATATTTGCTAATACAGATTCATATGACTCACTCAAATTAGTTTTTAACTGTTCATGAAGCCTTCTTTCAGCTCTTACTTGAGAATTAGCAGTCAGAAAAAATTTACATTCTGCATTAGGGAATACAACAGTCCCAATATCTCGACCATCCATTATAACTCCTTTATTTTCTCCAAGGGCCTGCTGCTGTTTTACTAAAAAGGTTCTCACTTCCTTGATTTTTGCAATATAACTCACTACTGAATTAACGTCATTTTGACGTATTTCTTTGCTGATGTTTACATCATTTAGAAAAGTTTTCTGTCCTAAAAAATTATCTTCAAAATGAATTTTTATATTATCCAGAGAAGAAATTAATTTTTTTTTGTTAATAAGATAATTATTAGATATATTAAGATTAAAATATGTGATAGCACGGTACATAGCTCCCGTATCGATATATGTGTAACCGAGTGCTTTGGCTAAGCGTTTAGCTAATGAACTTTTACCCGTGGCAGCAAAACCGTCAATTGCTACGATAATTTTTTGCATCTATAAATATTTAAGACTATCAGCTAGAATTATTAAATGAGGTGAAATTTTTTGCATCTCTTACCTTTTGGTCAGTAATTGCATATTCTATGACATCTATCATTTCGTTCACGTATTTAAATGTAAGGCCTTTAAGATAATTTTGATCAATTTCTTCAATATCTTTACGATTTCCCTCACAAAGAATAATTTCCTTTATTTTTGATCGTTTAGCAGCAAGGATTTTCTCTTTGATTCCACCAACTGGCAATACTTTTCCTCGAAGCGTAATTTCTCCTGTCATGGCTATATTTTTCTTTACTCGTTTTTGAGTAAAAAGTGAAACCAAAGAAGTTAACATTGTTATCCCTGCACTAGGCCCATCTTTAGGAGTAGCTCCTTCAGGAACATGAATATGAATATTATATTTATCAAAATAAAAATCATCAAGCCTAAGAAGAGAAGAATTAGATTTAATAAATTCCATAGCTATAGTAGCTGATTCCTTCATAATTTTACCTAAGTTACCTGTTATACTTAGATTACCCTTCCCTGAAGAGATAGCTGATTCGATAAATAAAATATCACCTCCTACTGCTGTCCAAGCCAAACCGGTAACAACTCCCGCTATATGGTTATTCTCATAAAGATCACGATGAATTTTGGCTGGTCCTAAAATTTTATTTAAATCTGATATTTCGGGAACTTTAATATAATTTTCCTCCATTGCAATCGACTTAGCTGCAAATCGAACTGCCTTAGCAACTTGTTTTTCCAGGGCCCGTACACCAGATTCTCTAGTATATTGCTCTATAATTTTCTCAAGTATTGCTTTTTTTAAACGGAGTTGATTATTTTTTAATCCATGCTCTTTTAATTGTTTTGGTAATAAGAACTTTTGTGCGATTGATGTTTTCTCTTCAAGAGTATAACCATTTACATTTATCAATTCCATACGGTCTAGAAGTGCTCTATGAATTGTTCCTAAATTGTTTGCAGTAGCCAAAAACATAACTTTAGATAAGTCATATCCTAACTCAAGAAAGTTATCATAAAAGTCCGAGTTTTGTTCTGGATCTAAAACCTCTAATAAAGCAGAAGCTGGATCACCTTGAGAACTTATAGAAAGTTTATCGATCTCGTCTAACACAAATACAGGATTAGAAGTACCCGCCTTTTTGAGACTTTGCAGAATCCTTCCAGGTAAGGCACCAATATATGTTTTTCTGTGTCCTCGAATCTCAGCTTCATCTCGCATACCACCGAGTGAAATTCGAACATACTCTCTTCCTAAAGCTTCAGCAATAGACTTTCCTAAAGAGGTTTTACCAACTCCTGGAGGACCATGTAAACAAAGAATAGGAGATTTCATATCATTTCGAAGTTTTAAAACTGCTAAATATTCAATTACACGCTTTTTAACCTCTTTTAAACCATAATGATCTCTATCCAGTATTTTTTGGGCATATTTGAGATCAAATTTATCTTCAGAGAAATAGTTCCAAGGTAAGTCAAGAAAAAGATCTAAGTAATTTCGTTGAATTGAGTATTCTGCAACCTGAGGGTTCATTCTCTGCAGTTTTGAAAGTTCCTTGTTGAAATGTGATTCGACAGCCTCATTCCAAAGTTTATCCTTTGCTTTTACTCGCATTTCATCAACTTCCTCTTCATAAGAAACACCTCCAAGTTCTTCTTGGATAGTTTTCATTTGCTGATGCAGATAGTATTCACGTTGCTGTGTATCCATCTCCGAACGGACCCTCGATTGAATATCATTTTTTAAAGCAAGTTTCTGATATTCCTCATTCATGTGCTTTAAACACATTAAAGCTCTTTTGTGCAAATTTACCTCAGAAAGAATTTTTTGTTTATAGCCTGCTTTAACATTCATATTAGAAGCAACGAAATTAATTAAAAAGGATGGGGTCTGAATATTCTTAATTGCAAACGAAGCTTCGCTGGGTATATTAGGGTTTTCGTTAATGATTTGGAGTGCTAAATCCTTTATAGAATCAATAGTTGCCGAGAATTCTTTATCATTTTTATTAGGAATTTCGTCTGGTACTGGTTCGATAGAGGCCTTCATGTAAGGTTCCTGATTTATAATACTTTTAATTTTAAATCTTTTTTTTCCTTGAATTATAATGGTAGTGTTTCCATCGGGCATTTTCAGTACACGAAGAATCTGTGCGACAGTACCTAAATCAAAAATATCTTTTGGTCCAGGATTTTCAATGCCTTGATTTTGTTGTGCAACTACTCCAATAATTTTATCAGCTGAGTTAGCTTCTTTGATCAATTTAATTGATTTATCCCTTCCAGCGGTTATAGGAATTACAACCCCTGGAAATAAAACAGTATTTCTCAAGGGTAATAAAGGTACTAATTCTGGTAATGATTCATTTTCAAGAGCTTCTTCATCTTCTGTTGTCATTAAGGGAATTAAATCTGCTTCGGACTCAATATCTTGGAGTGACAAATTGTCAATTACGCTAAAAAGAGATCTGGCCATTTATATCATTTAGGTCATTATGTCGTATTAAGTGTATTGATTTATATCAACTGATGATTCTTATCATATAATTTAATATAATCAGAAATACAAAATATTATAAAACAATAGTTATGCCATTTGTTTTCTTGTAGGTTTTAAAAAATTGTTAATTCTCATTATTATTGATGAAACAAATTGAAATATAAAAACAATTAATTAATATATTTCTAAAATTATTTTACAGTAAGTAATTATTCAATGAGATTATTTTAGGATCCTGGAAAAGATAAGTTTTGCTTGGGAATTCGCATTAACATAAGGGCACCAAAAATAAAAAAAATGATAAAAAATAAAATCCCATTACGCATACTTCCTGAAATATGATCAATTAAACCAAAACAAATCATTCCGAATACAATTCCAATTTTTTCTGTTATTTCATAAAAACTGAAAAAAGATGTAGTATCAAGAGTTTTAGGTAGCAATTTTGAATATGTGGAACGAGACAGAGATTGTAATCCACCCATTACTAAACCTACAAAACCAGCCACATAATAAAATTGTAGAGGTGTTCGAGTATAATAAGCAATGATGCAAAGTCCTACCCAGATAAAGTTAATTAAAATTAAAACAGGAATATTTCCAAAACGTTCTGAAGCTCTTGCTGTTAGTATAGCCCCAAAAATAGCTACAATTTGAATTAGTAATATGCTCACAATAAGGCCTACTCTCTTTTCATTTGAGTTTGTCCAAGCAATTTCTTCTTCACCAAAATAAGCAGCTACTAGCATCACGGTCTGTAAGGCCATACTGTAGAGAAAAAATGCAGGAAGAAAACGTCTTATTCTAGGCTGCCCTTTTAATTCTTTCCAGACCAATCTTAGCTCCTTATAACCATTCCATAAAATGTCTTTAGTAACCTTAACCTCGTGATTACTTTTTGGTAAAAAATAAAAAGAATACTGGCTAAACGATGCCCACCAGAAACCGACTGAAATAAAAGAGTATTTCATAGCTTTCATCGAAGCTTCATTTCCTGTGCCATCAATACCAAATAAATCAGGCTGCATAACCATAATTAAATTGATTAATAAAAGAATTACACTTCCAATATAACCGTAGGAATATCCTCGAGCACTAACACGGTCCTGTTCGTCAGGAAAAGCAATATCTGGTAAATAAGAATTATAAAAAACTATACTAGACCATAACCCTATGAGTGCCAAAAAGTAAAATAACAGACCTACATAAATAGTATCTAAATCGAACCAATATAATCCAACACAGGAGGTAGATCCTAAATAAACAAAAAACTTCATAAACTTTTTCTTATTTCCAATATAATCCGCAATACCAGATAAAATTGGAGATATAAAAGCTACTACAATAAATGCTGAGGCAGTAACAAAGCTTATTACAGCAGTATTTTTAATATCATATCCAAAAAAAGAAATAGTATTTATTTCTGAAAACAAGGCTCCGAAATAAATAGGAAATATTGCTGAAGAGATAACGAGTGAATAAGCTGAATTAGCCCAATCGTAAAAAGCCCATGCGTTAATTAGCTTTCTACTTCCCTTTTTCAAGGGAGTTTTTTTAGTTAACATTTTGTGTTTTTAATTTTCATAAATATAAGATAAATTGTTTTTTAACGCCTTTATTTTTTATGAGTTCAAAAGAATGTTTAATTTTACCAGAACTATGAAAATTTTCTATTTCATTCTTCCATTTTTCTTCATGATTAGTTGCAATGGCTTGTCTCAAGATAAAAAAAATGAGCAACAAAGAAAGTATTCTATAATTAAAAGTGATGATGAATGGAAAGAAGAACTGCCTCAAATGGCTTATTATGTATTAAGAAAAGCAGGAACTGAACGTGCTTTTTCAGGTCCATTAAACTTCATTAAAGATAAAGGCACATATGTCTGTGCAGGTTGTAAAGCACCTCTTTATGAATCTAAATATAAATTTGATTCTGGCACAGGATGGCCCTCTTTTGACCGTGGCATTGAAGAAAATTTAGAATACGATATAGATTATAAAATTGGATACCCTAGATCTGAACTAAAATGCAGTAACTGTGGAGGTCACCTTGGTCATATGTTTAATGATGGGCCAAGAAATACTACAGGTAAAAGACATTGTATAAACTCTGCTGCATTAAATTTTATTCCTGCCGATGAGTAGTCCTAAAAATTTTCCAATAATTAAGTCTGAAACTGAGTGGCGCAGTGAGCTTAATGATGAGGAGTATAGAATTTTAAGACAAAAAGGCACAGAGCACCCTTTCACTGGGAAATATAATGATCACTTTGAAAAAGGTGTATATAAATGTAAAGGATGCGATACCCCCATATATCGCTCAGAATATAAATTTGATAGTTCCTGTGGATGGCCAAGTTATGATCAGGCACTTCCTGGAGCTTTGCTTTTGGTTAAAGATACAAGTCATGGCATGATTCGTACTGAAATTGTTTGTGCAAAATGCGGGGGACATCAAGGACATGTTTTTAATGATGGACCTACAAAAACTGGTGAACGTTATTGTGTTAATTCTGCTAGTATTCATTTTGAGGGTGAATAAAATTCACTTAAAATTTCACTCATATTTTGTAACTTTACAACAAATTTAAAAGACATCTCATGACCGAATATGATATTATAATTTTAGGTAGTGGACCTGGAGGATATGTTACTGCAATTCGTGCCTCTCAACTTGGATTTAAAACAGCAATTATTGAAAAAGAAAGCCTTGGTGGTGTTTGCTTGAACTGGGGGTGTATTCCCACAAAAGCCCTTTTAAAATCTGCTCAGGTATTTGAATATCTTAAACATGCAAAGGACTATGGTTTAAGTATTAAAGAATATGGTAAAGACTTTGACGTAGTTGTGAATCGCAGTCGAAATATTGCAAAAGGAATGAGTAAAGGAGTAAACTTTTTAATGAATAAAAATAAAATTGATGTCTTAGAAGGCTATGGAAAAGTATTAGCTGGAAAGAAAGTTAGTGTTACTAAAGGTGAAAAAACTGAACAATATCAAGCAAAAAACATCATAATTGCCACTGGTGCTCGTTCCCGAGAATTACCAAGCCTTCCTCAAGACGGGAAAAAAGTTATTGGTTACCGAAAAGCAATGACTTTGGAAAAACAACCCAAAAAATTAATTGTAGTGGGATCAGGGGCAATAGGAATTGAATTTGCCTATTTCTACAACTCTATGGGAACCGAAGTTACAATTATAGAGTACTTAGATCGTATTGTTCCTTTAGAAGATAAAGAAATCTCCAAACAACTTGAAAGATCCTTCAAAAAGAGTGGAATTAAAATTATGACTGGCACTGAAGTTAAAGCCATTGATACTAAAGGAAATGGAGTTAAAGCAACTATAAAAACCTCGAAAGGGGAAGAATTCATAAATGCAGATGTTGTCCTTTCTGCTGTAGGAATCAAAACTAATATTGAAAACATTGGTTTGGAAGATGTTGGAATTGCTGTGGATAGCGATAAAATTATGGTCAATGACTTTTACCAAACTAATATTCCTGGTTATTTTGCTATAGGGGATGTAACCAAAGGCCAAGCATTGGCACATGTAGCTTCTGCTGAGGGCATTATTTGTGTAGAAAAAATTGCCGGACATAATCTAGAACCTTTAGATTATGGTAATATTCCAGGCTGCACTTACTGCTCACCTGAAATTGCATCAGTAGGACTAACTGAAGATAAGGCAAAAGAAAAAGGTATTGAAATCAAAATAGGGAAATTTCCCTTTTCTGCTTCAGGAAAAGCTCAAGCCGGTGGAAACCCAGATGGTTTTGTTAAGGTGATTTTTGATGCTAAATATGGAGAATGGTTGGGTTGCCATATGATTGGTACTGGAGTAACTGATATGATCGCTGAAGCTGTTTTAGGTCGTAAACTAGAGACAACTGGTCATGAAGTTCTTAAAGCAGTCCACCCTCACCCCACAATGAGTGAAGCTGTAATGGAGGCTGTTGCAGATGCGTATGATGAAGTCATTCATCTATAATATTAAACTGTTAAGGTTTGGACAGGACTCGAGTTCTATTAAATATTATGTATCTAAGTAGCTTAAATAAAAATAATTACTTATTTAAAACACTTTCTATTCCAAGACGATATGAATCTAATCCAAAACCAATGATTAAACCCTTAACAACGGGAGTTAGATAGGAAGTGTGTCTGAAATCTTCTCGAGCAAAAGTATTCGAAATATGAATTTCAATAACGTCGGAATCAATACTTTTAATTGCATCACCTATTGCAACCGAAGTATGTGTATACGCTCCAGCATTGAGTAAAATCATATCAGAGTTAAAACCAACTTTATGCAAGCGATTGATTAATTCACCTTCTACATTAGACTGGAAATAATCAAAAGTAACCTTTGGGAAAAGTTTTTTGAGTTTGACATAATAATCTTCAAATGTTTGATTTCCGTAAACAGCAGGTTCTCTTGTTCCTAAAAGATTTAAATTTGGTCCATTAATGATACTGATCTTCATTTTTATTATTTTAGTAAAAGTATTGAAAATAGAATAATTCCCCTAAAAACAAGCATTTTGAATTGGGACCAAGCCGTTTTAGATTATAAAATGTACCTCCAAATTGAGCGTGGATTGTCAAAAAACTCGGTAGAAAATTATGCACTTGACATTAAATCATTTCAAAACTTCTTAAATTCAGAAAATATTAACCAAACTCCAATTGAGTGTAATCAAAAAACAGTAAGAAAATTCATTTATGAAACTGCAAAAGTTTTAAGTTCTCATACCCAAGCAAGACGCATTGCGGGCCTTCGAAGTTTTTTTGACTATTTAATATTTGAAAAATACAGAGGTTCTAATCCAACAGATTTAATAGAGACACCTAAGTTAGGTAGAAAAATTCCTGATATTTTGTCTCTTAATGAGATTGAATTATTAATTGAGCATCTAGATTTAGGGCATCCACAAGGCTACCGTAATCGAGCTATATTAGAGACTCTTTATGGAAGTGGACTTCGTGTTTCGGAGCTAATTAATCTAAATTTATCAAACCTTTTTTTTAAAGAATCGCTTATCCGAGTGACAGGAAAAGGAAATAAACAAAGACTTATACCTATGGGAATAATCGCTAAAAAGTATTTAGAAATATATATTTATGATATTAGAGCATTACAAAAAGTTCATCTAGAATATCAAGATATTGTGTTTTTAAATCGAAATGGTAGAATACTTACACGTCAAATGATTTTCACATTAATTCGTTCTTTAGCATTAAAAGCTAATATTAAAAAGAAAATAGGTCCTCACACATTTCGACATTCATTCGCCACTCATCTTCTAGAAAATGATGCTGATTTACGAACTATACAAATTCTAATGGGACACGAAAGTATAACTACAACTGAAATATATACTCATCTAAACAACAATCATTTGAGATCAGTAGTAGAAAAATTCCATCCAAGGAATGGGAATTAACCTGAAGTAACTAATCTAAATCCTTCACCATGAATATTGAGAATATGGACTTTTTTGTCCTTTCCTAAATATTTCCTTAGTTTAGCAATGTAGACATCCATACTTCTAGAAGTAAAATAATTATCATCTCTCCAGATTTTATTTAAGGCAACTTCTCGAGGTAACAAATCATCAAGGTGTAAAACTAGTAATCGAAGTAATTGATTTTCTTTAGGAGAAAGCTTTATAGGATTTTCGTTTTTAAGCTTCAATAAGCGTAATTTGGAATTAAAATTAAAATCACTGAAGTTAAATTCAAAAGTATCGTCTACAATGTCAACAATGGGTTTCTTCCTTTTTAAGATAGCTTTGATTTTAGCCAAAAGTACATCAGAATCAAAAGGTTTAGTCATATAATCATCTGCACCAAGCTTAAAACCTTTTAAAACATCTTCTTTAAGATGTTTTGCGGTAAGAAAAAATATTGGTATAGTCTCATTTTCTTCCCTAATTTCCTTTGCTAAAGTGAATCCATCTTTATAAGGCATCATTACATCCAGGATACAAAGATCAAAATTACCTTTTTTGAATTTTTCAAATCCTTCAATGCCGTTCTTAGAGAGTGTGACCTCATAATCATTAAGCCCTAAATATTCTTTCAAAATACTCCCAAAGTTTATATCATCTTCGACCAGTAAAATTTTTTTATTATTATTTTTCATTTTTTTGAGACTTTTATTTTATTCTATTAGAGTTTGGAATTTTTATTGTAAATGAGGTGCCAAAATTAATTTTACTATTTAATTTAATTTCACCCTTATGTAAGTCAATAATTTTTTTAACATAAGCTAGTCCCAAACCATGACCTTTTACATTATGAATATCTCCAGAAGCAGCGCGAAAAAATTTATCAAATATTTTTATTTGTACGGCATTGGACATTCCAATACCATTATCTTTAACTCTAATAATAAAATCGTTTTCTTCATTATAAGTTTCAACTTCTACCTTTGGAATTTTATCGCAATACTTAACGGCATTATCAAGTAGATTAACAAAAATATTCGTCAAATGATTTTTGTTGCCATTAATAAATGAGTTATGGGCATCTAAATTGATTTTAATTACTCCTGATTTATTTTTTAAAATAAGATGAATATGATTGATAGCATCTTTGATTATTTTATGAGAATCTACAATAGTTTTTTGGATAGGCTCACTACTTCGTTCCAATTGTGATATACGTAATACATTCTCAACTTGAGACAACATTCGACTATTTTCCTCTCGTATCATTTTGACATACTGAGCGACCTTGCTCGGGGTTTCAATCGCTTTAGGATTAGATATTGCATCTAAAGCCAAATTAATGGTTGCTATAGGTGTTTTAAATTCATGGGACATATTATTAATAAAATCAGTTTTAATCTCAGAAATCTTTTTTTGCTGAATAATTTGATAAAGAGCGCTACTTGAAACTAAAACTATGAATAATGTCAAAAATAAAGTTAACCCACCAATACCTAAAACAGAAGAGAACACATATTGGTCTTTTTCTGGGAAAGAAATTACTAACTCATACTTAAGAGAACTATTATCATCCTGAAAGATCGGAGTGGAATAACGAAATCCTTCCGGTTCCTCAATGTAATTATTAGATTTAATTTTAGTTGCTAGACCATTATCATAAATTCCAAATTCATATGGGGTTACGATCATTTTAGCATCAAACTCTCTCTTTAAAACATAGTCCAACTCACTGATATTAAGTCGTTTATGTATGGGTGTATTTGCAGTATAATCCTTAAAAGTTGAACGAATTCTTTGGTTGGCAACATTCATCCTTTCAATAGTTTTGATTTTTTCAATTGAAGTAGCGATATTGTTTTCTCGATTGAAAACATCGTTTTTATTGATTATAGTGGTGTTTTTAACTTTTTTAACGTCAGTAAAAGTTTCTATTGTGTCACCCAGCTTAGGGTCTAAATATGATGTGATTTTATAATCTTCTTCTAAAATCCCATATGCATAGTAAGAAATTAAATTGTTAGTTTTATCTTCATCCAAAAATAAAAAGATGTTAGCAAAAGTAGCATCATCTGGTGTTTCTAAGGAATCAACCAAGCGTTCATAGGCAGTTATATAATCTGATAGTTCACGTTCTTGTATTTCTTCAGCAACCATCATTAAGGATTGCTGAACAGCTAATGAAAATTCTTCCTCTTTATCATTCCAAGCTGAAAAAATCCAATATCCTTGAAGTGCGACAATTCCTAAAATTGAAACAATCATAAAACTTACAAGTGAGATAAATAAACCTTTTTTCATCTTTCAATTATTACTTAATCTAAAAAATTATATTTATAATTATTTTGTACAAATGTCTCTTATTTTAAACAAATAAAATATTAATAGAATGTTAATCCAATGTGATGACTATTCTTTTAACTTTTTAATTATAGTCTCAGCCTGAAAATAAACATCCTCTAAATTAATATTTTCAACTACGAAATCAGCAAGTTCTCGTTTTTTAGCCTCACTTATTTGATTCTTCATCCTTTCCAAAACTTCACTTCTTTTAATTCCATCTCTAATAATAATCCTTCTGATACGTTCCTTCTGTGATGAAGTTATTAAAATAACTGTATCACATTTTTTATAACCTTGTGTTTCAAATAAAATTGCAGTTTCTTTAATTATAAAAGGCGCATTTATATTTTTAAGTTTAAATTTTTCAAAAGATTCCATTACTGCAGGATGAACAATTTTATTTAAATCATTAAGAGATTTTTCATCTTTGAAGACTTTTTTAGCTAAATATTTTCTGTTTAATTTTCCATCAATATATACATCTGCTCCAAACTTCTTAATTACTAATTTTCGAAGAGAAGAGTCTAGAAGCCTTCGACCAACAGAATCCGATTCAAAGCATGGAAAACCCTTTTTTCGAAACCAATTTAATAAAGTTGTCTTTCCACTTCCTATACCACCAGTTAAACAAATTATTTTCATGAATATTTTTTTACAATATTTAAGTTGTAAATTAAATTATCTTCTTATTAAATAATTTACTTTTTTAGGATCTAAACTTATTTTTTTAATTGAAGGTGGTTGACCTTTTATTTTAAGTTGAAGTAATTTATCTTCTTTAGCTAATATGTCCTGATAATCCACTACTAAACTAAAATCCGAGGCATTTATTGATCTTAATATTGATAAGGGTAGAGTAGCACGAACCTTAACTTTAGGTGGAAAAAGTTTTACACGAATACCAGGAGTAAGATTAATTACCTCTACATTAACTATGAATTCTTTTTCAGTATATCGTGATACGTTAAGATCCATAGTTACTTTTGATTTAGAAAACTTTATGTTCGGTAATGATTGTAAACTCAATTCTTTCCTCAAATTTTTATATACATCATTAGCTTCAAAAAATTCACTTTTAATTGATGTTAAGGAATCTAAAATAGATTTTGGACCATATACCATAATGCTATCAGAAGAAATTATGATATCGGAATCTATCAAATATCCTGCCCTTAAATTGATTTTAATATTCGGAATAACAACAACTGATTTTTGATCTAGATGGCTAAAATTTAATTCTATAGTCTTTGGATTAAAGTCATTAATTATTGTATTATCATAGAGTTGTTGCTGAATCAAGAATTTCTGATTCTCCAAAAAAATTTTAGTCTTTTTACCATTAAAATCATACTGTGATAAAGAAATAATTATAGGTTTTTTAAATAATCGGTATAACAAAATTTCAATTCCAGTAGCGGTTATGGATATATTAAATTTTTCAATTGTTGGAGATAGAATAATTCCTTCCGGAATATTAGTCCAAACAATCAAAAAAGATTGTTTTAATGAATAATTATTTGAAAGCTTAGTGCTCGACCAAAAAGTGAAGGACAATAAAATAAATAAAAGAAAAAAACGAAATCTTCTTTTAGAGGGTAAAGCCGTTAAGAAAATATTATATATTTTTACTTTATTCAACATAAATTCCTATAAGTCTAAATATTTTCTATTTATAAACTTATAGAATCTATTATTTCCTGACTCACCCCTACATTTGAAAAGCCTCCATCATGAAATAAATTTTGAAGGGTCACTTTACGTGTATAATCTGAAAATAAAGAAATCGTATATTCAGCACATTCTTCGGCTGACGCATTACCAAGTGGTGACATTTTTTCAGCATATTTTAAAAAACCGTCGAGCCCATCCACCCCCTTACCTGCAGTAGTTAGTGTAGGTGATTGAGAAATTGTATTTACCCTAACTTTTTTTTCTTTTCCAAAAAAATATCCAAAACTCCTTGCTATAGACTCAAGATATGCTTTATTGTCAGCCATATCATTATAATTTGGGAATGTTCTTTGTGCAGCTATATATGTTAAAGCAACAATACTTCCCCATTCATTCATTGTATCTTTTTTGTACAAACACTGCATTAATTTATGAAAGGAAACCGCAGATACATCCCAACCCTTTGTCATCCAATCGTGATTAAGTTCTGTGTAGTGCTTTCCTTTTCGAACGTTTACTGACATTCCGATAGAATGGAGGACAAAATCTAATTTCCCACCAAGAATCTCTTGAGCTTGTTCAATAAGAATATTTAGATCATCAATTTTAGTTGCATCAGCAGCAATAACTTGAGAATTTGTTTTTTCAGCAAGAGAATTAATTGTTCCCATACGTATAGCAACGGGAGCATTTGAAAGAACAAAAGTTCCACCAGCATTTGCAACAGATTCAGCAGTTTTCCATGCAATTGACTGGTTATCTAAAGCACCAAATATTATTCCCTTTTTCCCTTTTAATATTTTATGTGACATGCCTAAATTTTATAATGTTAAATATACATTTAATTGATTAATTGCCTTGCATGAGCGATGGCGGTCTCAGTAACTTTGTTTCCAGATAGCATATTTGCTATTTCATTCACTCGACTCTCGTAGCTTAAGACATATAAATGGGTCATAGTTTTTCCACTTTCTACTCTTTTTTCAACCTTAAAATGATGATCTCCTTTTGCAGCTACTTGAGGGAGATGAGTAATTGTTAGTACTTGTAATTCTTTTGACATATTTGACATGACTTCTGCAATATTATCTGAAATTTTTCCTGAGACTCCTGTATCAATTTCATCAAAAATTAAAGTAGGAAGTTTTTTGTAGCGTGATAAGACTGTTTTTATTGCTAACATAATACGAGACAATTCACCAACAGAAACTACTTTCTTTAATAATTTAAAATTTCCTCCTTTATTAGGACTAAATTGAAAAGAAAGTCTATCAACTCCGTTGTGAAGAAATTCATTGCATCTACTCAAATTTATTTTAAATAAGGCGTCTTTCATTCCCATTTTTGAAACCAATTGTTTTAGTTCTTCCTCTAACAAAGAAATGACTTGATGACGTTTTTGAGACAAATTTTGACTTAGTTTAGTTAAAATTTTTTTTTGTTGTTTTTCTTTTTTAGATAAATTAACTAGTTTATCATCAATACTTATTGTTTCATTTAAAGCACTTCCTAATTTTTCTTTAATATCTATTAGTTCGTCTATAGTTTTAACTTTATGTTTTTGAAAAAGAGTATTCAAATGATCCATTTGAGTCTGTAACTCAAAAAGTTTCTTAGGGTTAGCCTCTAAATGTTCAAATTTTTTCTTTATTATTTCTAAAACATCTTCAGCTTCCAAAGTGATGTTTTGAATAATTTTATTTATTTGTTCATACTGATCAGACTTAGAACTAAACCCATGACTATTTCTTCTAAGTTCTTTAAGTTGATCTATTATTCCGTATGATTCTAACTCTAACAATTGGATGGAAGTTGCAAATGAGCTTTGTAAATATTCAACATGGCTTAGGGTATCCAATTCCATTTTAATGTCTTCCTCTACTCCAACTTCAAGATTAGAAGATTTTAGCTCTTCAAATAAAAATTGCTTTAAATTAAAATCATCTTTAGACTCAAGCTGAACTTTTTTTAAATGTTGATATTCGTTAAGAATAAATTTATAATCAACAAGTGCCTTTTGATAATCTTCCAACTTTTTTTGATTATTTGCTAAAGCATCTAAAACCTGAAATTGATAATCATTTTGAAGCAATGAACGACTATCATCCTGAGAGTGAATGTCAATAAGAGATAAACTAATGGTTTCCAATACGCTTAATTTTACCAGACTATCGTTTATAAAAGCTCGAGACTTTCCATGAGCTAGAATTTCACGTCTTATTATGGTCTCCTCCTCATAATCTAAGTGATGAGATTCAAAAAGAGATTTCAATCCATAAGATGATATTTCAAAAGTAGCTTCAACAATACACTTACGATCACGATCAAAAAAACTAGATAGATCTGCTCGTTTACCAAGAACCAATGTAAGGGCACCAAGAATAATTGATTTACCAGCTCCTGTTTCTCCAGTAATACAAGTCATACCATCAGAAAAATCAACTTCAAGATTATCGATGAGTGCAAAATTATTTATTTTAAGAAGTTTTAACAAAGCTCGGGATACAATTTAAAGCAGCTAAAGATAGGCATATTAAAAAATATTAGGCTTTAATTTGCTTCCATCTTGCACCAAAAAAAGGAGCAATTCTCTTTAGAACCTCTTCGGTTTTTTTAAAGTTCACCTTAGGCCCCTCCTTGAAAAGGTTTACTATCTCCTCTACCTTAGCATCAAAAAAGATTTGAAGCAAAAAAGCATTAGGCCTTCTCTGATATAAGGGCTCTAATTGTTGAATAGATCTCATTAAAGCTAGTTTACCCCCTTGTGGGTTCGAAGTCATCTGATCTAAGCCTTCACGGTGATATGTATATAAAGCTAATCTATATTCTCTAAAAGTATTAGATCGAAGGGCATCAACTAGCCAAAATCGATTTCTTGTTCCGTCTGAAGGTTTCCATCCTTTTCTAGAAGTAGTTTGTGAAAGATTGACAATTTGATATGCTTCATCATAATATGAATCTCCACCGTTAATTGCAAAACTGTCAGCATCTAACCCTATAATAATTTTGGCATAAAAGCTTATCAGTGAAATTAAATTAGACTCGAAACTTGACTCATTAAAAAATAATGGTTGAAATTCTTGATATGAAAAGATAATATCTTTATCTAAGAAATTTATTATAGGACTGTCATAATTGGAATCAAAAACCGGTCTTTGAGATTGTACTTGAAGACTAGCTTCAAATTGGTCATTACTATAACCAGAAAGATTAAAAACAAAAGAACAATTGATTTTTTCTTGATTTAAAAATTCTTTATTAGTCCAAACTTGAGTATTAATAAATTCGTTTAATGATCGCTCCAAGGTTTTAAAAATCTGCTGATTAGTTTGATTTACCAAGTCCGAATTTACTACGACTTGAGCATTTAATTCTTGTGCTTTTATGTGGCTATTAAAAAATGCAATAAAAAACAATGAAAGATAAAATTTATTCATAAAGACAAAATTTGATTAAAAATAAGACTCGCACATTCTAGCTTTGATAATAACGGGAACTTTTTTACAGTTAAATCTGCTTTAATAAATTGAATTTTATTAGTATTTACAGAAAAACCAGCTCCTTCATCTTGCATAGAATTTAAAACTATTCCGTCAAGATTTTTCTTTACAAGTTTTTCTTTTGCATTTTCAAGTTCATTTTCTGTTTCTAATGCAAAACCAATTAAACATTGTTTTTGTTTCTCTTTTCCCATGTAGGAAAGTATATCAACAGTTGGGGAAAGTTTTAAGGACAAATTATCTTGAGTTTTTTTTATTTTTTCTTTTATATAATTTACAGGTTTATAATCTGAGACTGCTGCTGCTGAAATGGCAATATCAACTTTTTGGTAATATTTTTTAACTTCTTTAAACATAGTTTCTGCACTATCTACTGATGTTAAAGAAATAGATGGATTTTTTATTTTTTCCAGACTTGGGCCACTAATTAAAATAACTTTTGCACCTAATCTAGCAGCCTGTTCAGCTAAAGCAAAACCCATTTTACCAGATGCATGATTTCCAATAAAACGCACAGGATCAATTGCTTCATGGGTTGGTCCAGCTGTAATCAGCACACTTTTACCTTTTAGAGGTAATTTTGGGTTAAAAAAAATAATTAGATTATTGACAATCTCTTCAGGCTCTAACATTCTACCCTTTCCCTCAAGACCACTTGCCAATTGACCTTCGCCAACAGGAAGAATATAATTCCCAAAAGACTTCAAGATCTTTATATTTTTCTGATTTGAAGGATGGTAATACATGTCATGATCCATTGCTGGGGCTATAAAAACATGGCATTTAGCCGAAAGGTATACAGCTAGTAAAAGATTATTACATCTACCATGAGCCATAGAAGAAATAGTATTAGAGGTAGCTGGTGCAATTAAAATTAAATCAGCCCATAATCCCAAATTTACATGATCATTCCAAATAGGATTATCATAATCGGTTTCTGTAAATGATGAAAGAACAGGATTTTGTGAAAGGGCAGAAAGAGTCAATGGCGTAACAAAATCTTTAGCTGATGGAGTCATGACAACACGAACTTTAGCTCCACTTTTTACAAGTTCACGAACAATTAATGGGGTTTTATAAGCGGCAATTCCTCCAGAAATTCCGAGTAAAATTTTTTTACCGCCTAGTAAACTCATTCTTTAGCCTTTTGACTCCTCAGTGTTTCGAGAATAAATTTTATCATTTAACCATTCTTCAACTGCAATAGCATGTGGCTTAGGTAAACGCTCATAAAATCGAGAAACTTCTATTTGTTCTTTGTTTTCAAAAATTTCTTCTAAACTGTCATTGTGAGTTGCAAACTCTTCAAGTTTTTCATGTAATTCTTTTTTAATATCCAAGTTGATTTGCTGAGAACGCTTTGAAATAATCGATAGAGCTTCATAGATATTTTCAGTATTTGCTTCTATTGAATTACGATCATATGTCTTAGATGTTAGTGCGGCTTTTGATTCTCTATATTTTGTCATAATTTTATTTTGAAAGGTTAGTTTTCGTATTATTAAATTGTTCTAATTCCAAATTTATTTTTTCCAATTTATTATTTAAATCTTCTAAGAAGAAAGTTTCAGGGTAATATCTGAGAATAATATCATATTGTTGTAGTAGTTGATTTAAACGATCTTCTTTTTTACTATCCACACTATTCGTGGCTATCTCGTAGAGTGAAAGGAATTTAGTATATAATGATTCTTCTCTAAATTTTGTGCCTGGAAAACTTGCAATGAAGATATCATTGGACTTTATTGCGGCTCTATAATCTCGAATTGTATAATATTGTTTAGCTATTTCAAATTCTTTCTTCTCTATTTTTTCCTGCAATTCGGAAATCATCTGATTAGCTTCTCCTGTAAACTCTGAATTTGGATATAAGTTAATGAAAACTTGAAGTTTTTCTATAGCTGTAAGGGTCTCTTTTTGGTCTAAACTATATGTAGGAGATTGATGATAATAACTCTTTGCAGCTTTAAAAGAAGCTTCTTGAATACGATCACTCTTTGGGAAAGACTTAATGAAATTCTCATACTGATAAGCTGCTAGACTATAACTTTTAGTTTGAAAATAAGATTCAGCAAAAAAGAAAATTATCCTTTGAGCCTGGGGTTTTCCTCTATAACTTGGAATAATTTGTTCTAGCAGTCTGTTAGCTTTACGATATTCCCCATTATTAAAAAAAACTTCTGCTTGCTTATATTTTTCTGAGGAATTATCGCTATTTAATAATTTTTGATAGTCGCTGCATGAAAAAGTAAATACAATCAAAATTTTAAATATGGAAATATTAATAAATTTAAATTTCATTTTGCAAAAATACTAAATATAGCTGACATTAAAAATTGATAATATCTAAGAAGATTTAAATATTTAAAGTACTTGAAAAGAATCCTCTAAAACTATTTCTATCCGTTCTATTAAATGAGTGGATGCATTAACCAATGGTAATCGAACTTGATTAGAACATAAATTTAAGCATTCCATCAAGGCCTTAATTCCAACTGGATTACCTTCTTCAAACAAAAGGTTAATCAAATCTAATAATTGGTAATGAAGTTCGTACGCATTTTTCAAATCTCCTTCTTTAATGTAATGAAAAATTTTAACTATCGGAAGAGGTAAAGCATTTCCTAAAACAGAAATTGTTCCAACTGCACCAGCCAAAAGCATGGGTAAAGTGAGCGCATCGTCTCCAGAAATAACTTGAATATGATTTGAACATCTCTTAATAATCTCTTGGGCGTGAAGCATATCTCCACTAGCTTCTTTTATTGCAATAATATTGTCAAAGTCTTCAGTAAGACGAACAAATGTAGAAACCGCGACTGAGCTTCCGGTTCGTGATGGAACATTATAAACTATTATAGGAATTGGACTAACTTTAGCAATTTCTGCATAATGATGATAAATTCCTTCTTGAGTAGGTTTATTGTAATATGGAGAAACTGATAAAATTGCATCAAAGTGATTAAGATTCGTTTTTTTAACTTCCTCAACAACTTTAGAGGTATTATTTCCTCCTATTCCAATAACCATTGGAATTTTAGATTTATTTGCTTTGACAATAACTTGAATAATTTCCTTTTTTTCTTCATTAGAAAGACAAACAACTTCAGCTGTAGTTCCCATGACCACTATATAGTCAGCGCGTCCTGTGATGATGTTTTCAAGGATGGCTGGAATAGAATCATAATCTACTGTTCCATTCGAATGAAATGGAGTTACCATAGCTACACCTAGTCCTTTAAAATTCATTTTTCACTACTTTAAAATTGAACTTAAATATTTTTTAGATTCATCTAGGAAAAGATCCGTTTGATCTGATTTAAGATCTAAAACAATATCATTAATCTTATTGTTAGCTTCTGAAAAACCAATCCTCAGATTTGAATTAAAGTTTAAACTGATCAACTCTGGAAATACAGATTGCTCAGAAAAATAATTCACAAGCAAATCAAACTTTTTTTTAAAAACAGCTTTTATTTCCGTGGGAAAATCCCCAGTAAAAGTGAGTTGCTTTCTCGTGCAATGAATTCTATTTTTAAAAGTCGACTTATTTTTCAATTTATTTTTATTACTAAATACCAATATAGTTACTCTGTTGGTTGGTATATTCAAATTTTTTGAGAGAGCAACAAACACTTTTTCATCAATTTTACACTCTTGAGAAATTATTATTCCCATTGTTTTAAAAGCTTTAACTGGACGCTTTGGTTTTGAATTCAGACCTTTTAATTTATTTTTTAGCCTTAAATGCAAGATGACATCAGTAAATAATTTGAACATTTGTTTTTAAAATTATATAATCAGCTTCCAATTGCATAATAAATACATATTTGATTCATTTTATCAAAAAATGTTATATATGTAACATTTAAACCCCATTATTTTTTAAAATAAGATAATCTTTTTCAGATATAATTGGAATATTAAGATTATTTGCTTTACTCTTTTTTGAAGGGCCTATTCCAATACCAGCAACTAAGTAGTCTGTTTTTGAAGTAATCGAACTTGATACAATTCCTCCCAAAATTTCAATTTCATTTTTTATTTCCTCTCTATTGTAGTTCTTAAAGACACCCGATACTACAAATTTTCTTCCTTTAAAAATATCCTTGGATTTGGATAAATTAGTAAATTCTTCCAATTGAAGCCCAAATAAGGAAAGCTTATTAATAACTTCTAGGTTTTGTGATTTTGAGAAAAATTCAACCACACTTTGTGCTATACGATTTCCAATTTCATGCGTTTTTGTTAAAGTTTCTATATCAGCATCAATTAATGCTTTTATAGTGCCAAATGACTTGGCAAGGCGTTTAGCAACTGTCTTGCCTACATATCGTATACCTAATCCAAATAAAACTTTAGAAAATGGTTTTTCTTTAGATTTATCAATTCCCTTTAAAAGATTTTTTACTGATTTTTGAGCCATTCCCTCTAATGGTAGAATCTGCTCCTCTTTTAAGCTATATAAATCCGTAATATTTAATAACAAACCCTCATTAAAAAATAAGCTTACCGTTTCTCCCCCTAAACCCTCTATATCCATAGCACTTCGACCTATGAAATGTTGTATCTTTCCAATCTGTTGAGGTGGACAAGCGTCTTCATTTTTACAATAATGTTGTGCCTCTCCTTCTTCGCGTACTAAAGGAAAATCACATTCGGGACAATTGTTTATAAAAATAACTTCTTGTGATTTATTAGGTCGATTTTTGGGTTCTACTCCAGTAATTTTTGGAATGATTTCCCCTCCTTTTTCCACAAATACAGTATCTCCAACTCGTAAGCCTAATTTTTGAATATAGTCATGGTTGTGTAAAGAGGCACGTTTTACAATAGTTCCAGAAATTGATACCGGATTTAATGAAGCAACTGGAGTAATAGCTCCTGTTCTGCCAACTTGATAATGAACCCCTTCAAGTTTTGTTGCCACTTTTTCAGCTTGAAATTTATATGCAATAGCCCACCGTGGAGCTTTAGATGTAAATCCTAATTCCTTTTGTAAGGAAAGTTGATTTACTTTAATTACAATACCATCAATTTCATAGGGTAAATCCTTTCTCTTTTTATCCCATTTAGAGATAAATTCGAAAACTTCATCAATCGAGTTAACTAAACTTGCAGAATCTGGAACCTTAAAACCCCATTCTTTTGCTTTTTTTAAAGCCTCAAATTGAGATTCAATCAATAACTCATCTGCTATGACCGAGTATATAAAACAGGTTAAGGGTCTTTCAGCTAACAAACTGCTATCTTGTAACTTTAAACTTCCAGAAGCTGTATTTCTTGGATTACTGAAAAGGGGTTCTCCTTGTTCTGCACGCTTTTTATTGATTTTATTAAAGCCCTCCCATGGTAAAATAATTTCCCCCCTAATTTCAAAGAATTTAGGGAAATCACCCTTTAGCTTCAAAGGAATGGTATTAATAGTTTTTACATTTGTAGTAATAGCATCACCTTGAATTCCGTCTCCTCTTGTTAAAGCCTGAACTAAAACTCCATTTTCATAGGTTAAACTTATAGAGGCACCATCAAACTTAAGTTCACAGGTATAAGACATTTTTATTTCATTTCCTACGATTTTTCTAATACGCGTTTGCCATTGGATCAATTCTTCTTTAGTATATGTATTGGATAAAGAATACATTGGATAACGGTGCACAATCGTTTCAAATGATTTCGTTACTCCTCCTCCTACTCTTTGACTGGGTGAATTTGGATCATAAAATTGAGGGTATTGCTTTTCCAAATCTTGTAGCTCTTTTAACATTTGATCAAAAATAAAATCACTAATGACTGGGTTATCTTTAATATAATAAAGATGGTTGTGCTGGTGCAACTGCTCCCTTAGATTTGTTATTTTTTTTTGAATCTCTTTCATTTTATTTTTTCTTCAAACGAAGCATTCTTATTTTTCCAAAGATATCTAAACGTTCGGAGACATTATATGAAAAAGTTGCAATCAACTCTTTTAATTCTTTTACCAGAAGAGGGTTTATTTCAAAATAAACATACCCATTTGGTGTTAAGTTTTTACATGCAAATTCTAAAATCATACGGTAAAAGAATAAAGGGTCTGTATCTGAAACAAAGATTGCTTTATGCGGTTCATATAATAAAACATTAGGTTTCATTTGCTTTTTCTCCTTAATCATTACATATGGAGGATTTGAAACAATTACATTTACTTTGAATTTAAAATCTTTTATTAGATTTATATCTTGGTTAATACATTTTATTTGAACCCCATTTAATTTTGCATTTTCTAAAGTCAATTTTAATATATCATTATCCTTGTCTAAGGCATAAACTGAAAAAAAAGGTTGGGCTTTTGCTAATGCAATCCCAATGCACCCTGAGCCTGTCCCTATATCGATAAGTTTAACTGGCTTATTTAGTTTTTTAAAATCCTCTAAGACCCAATTAACTAATTCCTCAGTCTCAGTTCGAGGAATTAAAATTCGTTTATCAACTTTTAAGGTTATGTCTTGAAAATGGGCTTTACCAATTACGTATTGAAGTGGTTCATGGGCAATAATTTTCAAAAGACTTTCTTTGACAAATACCTCTTCTAGTGAAGTAAAGTTAGTATTAGGTTTAATTGACAATTGTATTGGATCAAGTTTTAAACCGTCTTTCAAAAGTGATTTGTAATAAAAATCTATTTCAGCTTTTTTAAAAAAGTTATTTAATCCTTCCACATAGAGCACATATCCATCATGTAATGTCATAACATATATTTTATATAAGCAAAAATTTTACAAGACTTCTATTTAAAGGTCTCATTGGGGATAAGATTATTATCAAATCTAAACTTTTAAAAATCTTTTCTATCCAAATTCTATTGTTTGTGGATTTATAACCTTTTAATTTAAATAAACCAAATCTACATTCATACATATTTATATTAAATTTACAGGTATTAATATTAAGTTAACTCCAGTTATAAAATCAATATACGACAGATTTGAATATTACCAATGACCAATATTATATGCAACGCTGCATTAATTTAGCTCAAAAAGGTTTAGGTAAAACTTATCCTAATCCGATGGTTGGCTCAGTGATTGTCAATGAAAATAAGATTATTGGTGAAGGGTGGCATAAGAAATCAGGGCAACCTCATGCTGAGGTCAATGCAATTAATAGTGTATCAGATAAATCCTTACTTAGGAAAAGCACATTATATGTTAATCTTGAGCCCTGTGTCCATTTTGGAAAAACCCCTCCTTGTGTTGACATTATAAAACAATACATGATACCAAGAGTTGTAATTGGTTCAATTGATCCAAATCCAAAAGTTGCAGGTAATGGTATAAAATCTTTAGAGCAAACTGATTGTAAAGTAACTCTAGGGGTTTTAAAAAAAGAGACTGACTTTCTCAATCGTCGTTTTTTTACATTTCATAAAAAAAAACGTCCTTATCTTATTTTAAAATGGGCACAAAGTTCTGATCAGTTTATTGCTCCTTTAAAAAATGAATTTAGCAAAGGATCTGTTTATTGGATTACAAACAAAAAATCACGTCAAAAGGTACACCAATGGAGAAGTCAAGAATCTGCTATCCTAGTTGGAGCTCAAACTATAATTGACGATAATCCTGAATTAACCACAAGAGATTACAAGGGTTCGGATCCACTTCGTTTAATTTTAGATCCTCAAAACAGGACGCCAAAAAATAGCAAAGTACATAGTGATAAAAGAAATACCTATTTTTTTAATAAGCTAAAATCATCCTCCAACGACTTAAAAAAGATGGTTAAACTAGAGCCTTTCAACCTTAAAACTTTTTTAGATTATTGCTTTTATAAGGAGATACAATCTATTATTATTGAAGGTGGAAAAATTACATTACAACACTTTATTGATGCTAACCTTTGGGATGAGGCGAGAGTTTTTGAAGCATCAAAAAAAATAAATAAAGGGGTGTCTATTCCAAAGCTTGATGCTTTATCTCAAAAAACAATAAATATAGGTAATGATAAACTAAGCTTCTTTTTTAACTGAATTTTTCAACTAAAAAGTTTGGACAACGCATTGGGCGCTTTGTTGTCGGTGATAAAAATGCTAAAATAGTATTTCCAGTACAAATTATTTTTTCTTTTTGATTCATAATTAAATAATCAAATTCTATGGTGGCTTTAGGGGTTTTTTTCAATGTAACGGTCACCCAAAAATTATCTCCATAAAATAATGGTTCTTTAAAATATAAGTTAGCACTTACAACAGGCATTAAAATACCGTCACGTTCCATATCTGCATAGGAAATACCTAACTCTGAAAGCCATTCAAGTCGAGCCATTTCAAAATATTTTAAATAATTACTGTGATGGACAAAGCCCATTTGATCAGTTTCACAATAACGAACTTTAATGATTTTTGTGTTAAAATCCATTTTTAGATAATTAACAAGTAAGAGAAATAAAAATAAATTTGATCAATAATTTAACACCTCATAATTTCTAAAAAAAAAACTTAATATTCAATAGGCATTTGATTTTTTTTTTTAATTTTTTTAATCAATATTTGTTTAATGGCAATTTAAGTCGTAGTAAACCAAAAAAACAACATAAGATAATAAGTTAAATGTCTAACAGCGCTTCATCGGTTTGGAATAACTGCCTAACTTTTATAAAGGACAATATCCAGACTCAAGCATATAAAACTTGGTTTTTACCAATAAAACCAGTAAAACTTTCAGAAAATGTTTTAAGTATAGAAGTGCCTAGTAAATTTTTTTATGAGTGGTTAGAGGAGCATTACGTCAAAATTCTTAAAACTGCCTTGCAAAGAGAATTAGGAAATAATGCTCGCTTAGTTTATTCTATTCGGATGGAAAATTCCTTTGGTAATAAAGTTGCATTTACAGAAAACATACCAAGTAATAATAGAGTTGGTATTAAGCCTCAAGATGTAGATGCACCTTTAAATTCGCAACCATCTGAATTAAAAAACCCTTTTGTTATTCCAGGAATTAAAAACTTACAAATTGAATCTCAACTAAATCCAAACTATAATTTCGAAAACTTCCTGGAAGGAGACTCGAACAGATTAGGAAGATCTGCTGCGTTAGCAGTTGCTGCCAAGCCTGGTGGAACCTCATTTAATCCTTTACTTATTTTTGGAGGTGTAGGACTAGGAAAAACTCACCTTGCGCACGCAATTGGAGTTGAAATCAAAGAAAAACATCAAGATAAAACCGTTTTATATATTGCTGCTGAAAAATTTACTCAACAATATATAGAAGCCGTAAAAAAAAATACAAGAAATGATTTCATTCACTTTTACCAACTCTTAGATGTTTTAATTATTGATGATGTCCAATTCCTTTCTGGTAAAACGGGAACCCAAGATGTTTTTTTCCATATCTTTAATCATTTGCATCAAAATGGAAAGCAAGTAATACTTACATCAGATAAAGCACCTGTTGACATGCAAGATATTGAACAACGTCTACTTTCTCGATTTAAGTGGGGACTTTCTGCTGAACTTCAACTTCCAAACTATGAAACTCGAATTTCTATCCTCAAAAATAAACTCTACAGAGATGGGGTTAATATAAATGAGGATATAATTGAATATGTAGCTAAAAATATAAAAACAAATGTCCGTGAACTAGAAGGCGCTATTATATCTCTAATTGCTCAATCTTCTTTCAATAAAGTCGAAATTACTTCAGAACTTGCTCAAGATGTAGTAATGAAGTTTGTGAAAAATACTAAACGTGAAGTGTCAATAGATTACATACAAAAAGTGGTTTCAGATTATTTCCAAATGGACATAGAAACTCTTCAATCAAAAACTAGAAGAAGACATATAGTCCAAGCACGTCAATTAGCGATGTATTTTGCAAAAAAGTTTACTAAAGCCTCTTTAGCTAGTATAGGGAATCAAATTGGCAAACGCGACCATGCGACAGTTCTTCATGCCTGTAAAACTGTTGATAATCTAACCTTTACTGATAAACAATTTCGTAAATACGTTGAGGATTTAAGTCAGAAATTAACGTTATAATTTTTTAAAAATGGAAACTCCAAAAATACTCATGGTTTGCTTGGGTAATATTTGTCGTTCACCTCTTGCCCAAGGAATTTTGAAAAATAAAGTTTCTTCAAAAATCATTGTGGATTCAGCAGGGACAGCAGGATATCATATTGGAAATTCACCAGATCCTAGAAGTATTCAAATAGGGAAGCAAAATGGAATTAAAATCAGTCAATATTTGGCAAGAAAGTTTACCAAAGAGGATTTTAAAAACTTTAATCATATTTATGTAATGGATAAATCCAATTACGCTGACGTTTTGACTTTGACAAATTCTCAAGAAGACAAAGAAAAAGTAAGTCTAATTCATCCTTATGATCAAGAAATTCCAGATCCTTATTACGGAAACTTCGAAGCTTTTGAGGAATGTTATTTACTTTTGGATTATTCCTGCGAACAAATTGTTAAAGACTTAAGTCTATGGACTTAATAAAAAAAGAAAAAGGAATTTTATATCTAATTCCCACGCCAATAGGTGATAATTCTCCGATTGAGGTATTACCAATTTCAATAAAAAAAGTAGTTGGAAAACTTACATATTTCATTGTTGAAAATGAAAAAATGGCACGACGCTTTATTAAAAAGCTTATTCCAAAGAAAAATCAGGAAAATCTAACAATATTACCTTTAAATAAATTCACGGATCCTGAAGAACTTAACTCATATATTAATCCTTGTTTAAATGGTATTTCTATAGGCTTACTTTCAGATGCTGGCTGTCCTGGGATTGCTGATCCAGGTGCTGTAATTGTTGCAAAAGCACACAAGAATAATATTTCTGTGAAACCCCTTATTGGTCCGTCAGCAATACTCTTGGCGATAATGAGTTCGGGTATGAATGGACAAAATTTTAGCTTCAATGGCTATCTTCCAATAGATAAAAAAAAACGTGAAAAAGCTTTATTAAAATATCAACATAATTCTTTAAAAAAAAATCAAGCCCAGGCTTTCATTGAGACTCCTTATCGAAGTCAATTGTTATTTACAGAAATGATCAAGGTTTTAAATTCAAATACAAGTCTTTGTATAGCATGTGATTTAAGCCTAACTTCAGAATATATCAAAACAAAATCGATAATAGAATGGAAGAAAAATAAACTTAATATTAGTAAACGGCCATGTATATTTATAATTGAGAGATCTTTTTAACGGTATAAATTTTGTTTATTTAACCACTCGGTATAAATTTTTTTATTTTTTTTATGCTCTCTTAAATTTTTAGCAAATAAATGGTACCCTGGTTTTAATGGGGATGCAACAAAATAGAGATAGCTATGTAACTTGGGATTTAGCACTGCATCAATAGTGGAAAGGTCTGGCATGCATATAGGGCCAGGAGGTAAACCTCGATATCGGTATGTATTATATTTAGATTTTAATTGTAAATCCTTGTAAAGAACCCTTTTTATGATAAGATCAAAATTATTAGATTCTTTTTTTAGGGCATAAATTACGGTAGGATCTGCTTGAAGTTTCATTTTTTTTCTCAAACGATTAAGATATAATCCAGCTATTATGGGCTGCTCATCTTTTTTTATCGATTCTTTATTAACTATTGAAGCTAATATATATACTTCATTTGGTGTTAAACCTAATTTTTTCGCTTTTTTCATTCGATCCTTATTCCAAAAACGTTTATAGCTTTTCAGCATTAAGTCCCTGAATTCTTCTGGACTATTATCCCAAAAAACGTTGTAAGAATTTGGTAAATACATACTCAATGCGTTTTCCAATGTGAATCCATTTTGATCTAAAAAAATAGGATCTTGAAAAGCAGATATGAGCTCAAGACTGTCTGGTTCAATTTGTAAGGATATCCTATTTGCTAAATCTTGTAAACGCTCTTGGTTATTAAAAACAACATTTGAAGTTAGTCTTTGGGACCAAAGGGTATTGACAATATCATTATTGCTCATCCCCTTTTCAATCATATATTTACCGACACGAATATTAATTGAATAGCCCTTTTTCTTTGCTACTCGATGAAAATTAGAAGTTGACTTAAGTAAAGGATCTAATTGAATGGCCAAAGAATCAATATTATCATCACTGTCAACAAAGACGTATGAATATCTATTTTCAAAAGATGTATTATCCCAAAAAAAAATTTGAAGAAATCTAAGAACAAATAATAATCCAAGTCCAACACCTAGCAGGATAATGATCATAATAACTTTTTTTCTGTACACTAGGTAAATATTTTTTGATATAAGTATTCGTCATGAAATTTATTTTGATAAAAATTCCATGCTTTTTTTAAACCAACTTTTTCATACCCACAAGTCTCAAAAGCATGAATACTTTTTACATTTTCGACTGCTATATTGGCAAAAAGGGAATTGATATTTAAATACTGTTTTGCATAATTCCCAAGGAGTTTAATGGCTCTTATGCCAAAACCTTTTCCTTGATCATTTTCTTTTAAAATTATTCCTACCCCAGCACGTCTGTGGATGGGTTCGAATTCAAAGAGGTCAACAAAGCCAACCACAGCTTCTTTTAAGTTTGTTATAACAAATTTTTTTTGTCTAACTTGAAAAATATCTTGAACTTGTTGATCAACATACTTTTCTAACAAATCACGAGAATAGGGTTCGGTTCTATTCGAATATTTCCAATAAGAAGTATTATTTTCTATTTCTAAGAGAATTTTTATATCGGAGGGCTCTAAAGCACGCAATGAAATATCATTTTCACTCATATATTAATATGTCCAGAATATGTAAAAGTTGCAGGTCCTTCGAGTTGAATATTTTCATAGCCCATTTCGCTAAAAGCAAAATCAACTATTAATGTACCACCAATGGCCTCTAATTTAATTTTAGTTAATCCTTTAGTTTTTCCTAAATGATGCATCGCAAGAGCACCGGCTACTGCTCCAGTACCGCACGCCAATGTTTCGTCTTCTATACCACGTTCATAGGTGCGAATTGAAAAATGACTATTGCTTTTTTTTTCTAGAAAATTAACGTTAACTCCATTCGGTAAAAAGGGGACTGAGTATCGAATTTCAGCACCTTCTTTTTTTATATTTAAAATGGAAATATTTTCGACTAATTCGATATAATGCGGAGAACCCGTATCTACCAAAATCCCATCTTCATGATTTATCAATTCTTTGACATTGTTCATCTTTAAAAGTACATTTTCGTTAGAAACGATTTTAGCCTCATGGAGGCCGTCAATCGCTCTAAACTGAGCTTCACTTTTAATTATCTGATGCCTGTTAGCAAAAGCTACCGCACATCGCCCACCATTTCCACAAAGCGTACTTGGGTTTCCATCTGAATTAAAATAATGCATTTCAAAGTCAGCATCAGAGGCAGATTGTATAAAAATAATTCCATTTGCACCTATTCCCATGTATCGATCACACAGAGATTTTAATTGTAAAGTTTTTAGGGAAGAATATTTTTTATCCCTATTATCAATTATGATAAAATCGTTACCAGCTCCTTGATATTTGTCAAAAGTAACCTTCATGGTCGACAAATATAATCAATTTTAAAGGTGTTAAATAGGCGTTAAAGAAATTTCATTTTTAATAAAAATCCATAATTTTGTTTAAAAATTATTTAGATGAAATCATTTATTAAAACATTTATTGTAGTAGTTTCTGGTGTCGTATTTGGTCTTTTTATTAATGACCAATATATTCAAGATGCGAAAAATAGCTACCCTAATAGTATCGAAACTAATACTTTGATACCAGCTAATTATGCTATTAACACAGTTACAATTCCTGCGGAACATACAGATTTTACAGATGCTGCAGAAAAAACTATAGACGCTGTGGTGCATGTAAAAAACACAAGTACATCAAACTCAAATTCACCTTCTTTTTATAAGTATTTTTATGGAAATGAAGACCTCCCTGAACGTATAGGAACTGGATCGGGAGTTATTGTATCACCAGATGGTTTTATAATAACAAACAATCATGTGATAGAAAATAATGACGAGATAGAAATAACAACAAATAATAACAAAACATATAAAGCTAAAGTTATTGGATCAGATCCTGATTCTGACATAGCTGTTTTAAAAATTAATTCAGATGTTAAGTTTCCATATGTATATTTTGGAAATTCTGATACTACACGCGTTGGCGAATGGGTTCTTGCTGTTGGAAATCCATTTAATCTAAATTCTACAGTCACTGCAGGTATTATAAGTGCAAAATCTAGAGATCTTAATAAACGTGACGGGGTCAATGAATCATACATACAAACCGATGCAGCTGTCAATAGAGGAAACAGCGGAGGAGCTCTAGTAAATACTAGAGGTGAACTAATTGGAATCAACACTGCTATAACTTCAGTTTCTGGAGGATTTGTTGGATATTCTTTTGCTGTTCCCAGTAATGTAGCCCGTAAGATATTTGAAGATATTATTGAGTACGGAGATGTCCAACGTGGTTTACTAGGAGTTATAGGTCAGGCTTTGGACGCTCAATTCGCAGAGCGCTTCGAGGTAGATGAAACTGAAGGCTTCTACATTACTGATTTAGAAGAGGGTTTAGGTGCTGATCTAGCTGGACTCCGCCCAAAAGACATAATTAAAAGTGTAGATGGAATTGTTATTAATAAATTTGCTGATTTATCAGGTTATTTAGCTAGTAAGCGTCCTGGAGAAAAAGTAAATATTGTATACAAACGAAATGGTGAGGAAAAAAAGACAAATGTTCGTCTTGAAAAAATTAATCGTTCTATTTTCTTTTATATGGAAGTTCGTGAACTAAGTCCAGAACAAAAAAAAGAATACGATACTGAGTATGGACTTTATGTTTCAAATATGAATAATAGAAGATTGTATCAAAATGGAATTGATAATGGACATATAATTCTAGAAGTTAATGGCCAAAAAGTAAATAAACTTTCTGATGTTAAAGGTTATGATATTGGAAATTTGGAAAGCATACTTTTTCTAAACAGTTCGGGTGAAAAAGAGAAAATTATTTTACAATTCTAAAAATAAAAACTTTTTAAAAATGCTTAAGGTTCTCTGGAATTTTTAAATTTGATTTGGTATTATTATAACTAATTATGCGTATTGATATAATAACTCTATTTCCAGAACTTCTTCAAAGTCCTTTTGAAGCTTCAATTCTTAGAAGAGCGATCTCATCTGGAAAAGTTGAGATATATTTTCATGACATAAGGGCTTACAGTAATCATAAACAGAAGCAAGTTGATGATTACCCTTTTGGAGGTGGAGCAGGAATGGTATTGATGTTAGAACCAATAGATCTTTGTCTTGAAGCATTAAAAAAAGTAAGAAGTTACGATGCAATTATTTATTTAACACCCGATGGTAAAAAGCTTAACCAAAAGCTAGCAAATCATTTTTCAACTTTAGAAAATATAATTATACTATGTGGACACTATAAAGGAGTTGATCAACGGGTGCGTGATCACCTTATAACTCACGAAATATCAATCGGAGATTTTGTACTTTCTGGAGGTGAACTGGCAGCAGCTGTTTTAAGTGATAGTATTATTCGTCTAATTCCAGGTGTTTTAGGAAACGAATCATCAGCTTTAACCGATAGCTTTCAAGATGGCTTGCTTGCGCCACCTATATATACACGACCTGCAGAATACAAAGGGTGGAAAGTGCCTGAAATACTGATTTCAGGTAACACACCCAAAGTAAATGAATGGCGTGAGAAAGAGGCTCTAGAAAGGACAAAAAAATTACGCCCAGACCTTTTAATGTAAAAACATTTGTTGATATTTATTATTGTTTAGTTTAAAATAAAGTTTAATTTCGCACAATTAAAGATTAACCTCTGACGATAATCGTGAATGTTAGCTTTTCAAAATTAATATTCCTAAGTATGGAAGCATTAATAACCTTTGTACAAAACGAATTTATAACTAAAAAAGATTTTCCTGAATTTGATGCAGGAGACACATTAACGGTTTATTATCAAATTCGAGAAGGAGAAAAAGTTCGTACTCAATTTTTTAAAGGAACAGTTATACAAATCAAGGGTCAAGGTTTGTCTAAAACCTTTACCATTCGAAAAATGTCAGGGACAGTTGGCGTTGAGAGAATTTTTCCTTTAAACTTGCCAACATTGGAGAAAATTGAAGTAAACAAAAAAGGTAAAGTGCGACGCTCACGCATTTACTATTTTAAAAATTTAAGAGGTAAAAAAGCTCGAATCAAGGAAGCATAAATAACGAATACCGTCCTAGTGGCGGTTTTTTTTTGCAAACCAAAACCTAAATCTAAAAACATGGCAAAAATTAAAGTTTCTAACACAATAGTAGAAATGGATGGCGACGAGATGACACGAATCATTTGGAAATTTATTAAAGATCAATTAATACTTCCATATTTAGACCTAAATATAGAGTATTATGACCTTTCTTTGACTTCTCGTGATGCAACTCAGGATAAAATAACAATTCAGGCAGCAAATGCAGTAAAGATTCATAACGTAGGAATAAAATGCGCTACGATTACTCCAGATGAAGATCGAGTTAAAGAATTTAATCTATCAAACATGTGGCGATCGCCAAATGGTACTATTCGAAATATTGTAGGTGGAACAGTTTTTAGAGAACCTATAATTATGGCTAATGTCCCTAGATACGTTCAAGGTTGGACCAAGCCTATATGTATAGGGCGTCATGCTTTTGGAGATCAATATAAGGCTGCTGACACTGTAACCACAGGGAAAGGTAAACTTACTATGACCTTTACTCCTGATGATGGGGGAACTCCTAAAACATGGGAAGTTTATCATTTCCAAGAAAATGGTGTGGCAATGAGTATGTACAATATCGATTCATCCATTTACGGATTTGCAAGATCCTGTATGAACCGTGCTTTAGATAAAAGTTGGCCATTATACTTATCAACTAAAAATACCATCTTGAAGGCTTATGATGGTCGTTTTAAAGAAATCTTTCAGGAGGTTTTCGATAAAGAATTTAAAAATAAGTTTAAGACTGCAGGAATCAAATATGAACATCGTTTAATTGATGATATGGTTGCGGCAGCTATGAAATGGAATGGAGGATTCGTTTGGGCATGCAAAAACTATGACGGAGACGTACAATCAGATACTGTAGCTCAAGGATTTGGTTCTCTCGGATTGATGACCTCTACCCTAATGACACCTGATGGTAAAACAATGGAAGCTGAGGCAGCACATGGTACAGTTACTCGTCACTATCGCCAACACCAACAAGGAAAAGAGACTTCTACAAATCCTATTGCCTCAATATTTGCCTGGACCAGAGGTTTGGCTCATCGTGGAAAACTGGATGATAATCATAAATTAATAGAATTTTGTTCTACACTGGAACATGTTTGTATAGAAACCGTGGAGAGTGGGAAAATGACCAAAGATTTAGCTATTTTAATTCATGGTGAAAAGTTGAATAGCTCTCACTACTTAACAACACAGAAATTCCTTTCTGTGCTTAAAAAAAACTTAGAAACTAAGATTAGGTAACAATCATATTTAGTTTTAAGAAAAATATTGGGCTTAAGTTTAGATTTTTTTGTTGTTAAAAAGGTCAATATTTTATTATTTAATAAAATATTATAGCAATAAAATATCCCTATAGTTTTTGCTTCTTTAACAATCCTAGGTTATGTACTAATTGCTTGCTATATTTATCTAATGAAATTTGTTAAAATAACAGAAGCTGATTCAAATCATAATGACTTAGAAAAAAAAAGTGTTAGAGAGTTGATTGACGGAATGTATTCTGAAGATCTAAATGCTTTAAAAGCAGTAGGTATAGCCAGAGATCAAACAGAGACATTGATTAAAAAAGTAGTAGAACAGCTAAAGAAAGGTGGTCGCCTTTTCTATATTGGCGCAGGAACTAGTGGCCGCTTGGGGGTGCTTGATGCTTCAGAATGTCCACCAACATTTGGTACTTTACCCGAAAAAGTAATTGGACTAATAGCTGGAGGAGACTATGCTCTAAGAAATTCCATAGAAAATGCAGAAGATGATACCCAGATGGCATGGAAAGATTTACAAAAAAAGCAAGTCACTTCAAAAGATATTATAATTGGTATCGCTGCTTCTGGAACTACCCCATATGTTGTTGGGGGTTTAACTTTAGCAAAGAAAAATGGAATTCCAACTGGTTGTATTTCGTGTAATCTAAATAGCCCTATGGCAGCAGTTAGTGACTTTCCTGTTGAAGTTGTAGTAGGGCCTGAATTTTTAACTGGAAGCTCTCGTATGAAAGCTGGAACTGCACAAAAATTAATTCTTAACAGCATTACCACTGCTACTATGATCAAACTAGGACATGTAAAAGGAAATAAAATGGTAGATATGCAACTTTCCAATGAGAAACTTATGGATCGCGCTGAAAGAATTGTAATGGATGCTACCGGTACTAGCCTAAAACATTCACGTAAACTACTTCAAGATTATGGAGGTGTAAGGGAAGCAATTAATGCTTTTGATAAAAATTATTTGCTGTAAGCTTAATGTTTCTTTTTAAAACTAAGTTATGATACATGAAAATATATGAACAAAGTCTTATTTCAAAAAGGGTTAAAACGAATGGCAGTTTTTCTACTATGCTGTTTTACTGGGCCGTTAGTTGTCCATCAAGCATTTAAAAATAGGGAACATCCATTATTTTATCCAGTTTTAGTCATTGGACTGTGCTTATTAGCAGTAGCAATTTATTATGGCTTTCTAGGTGTTAAGACTATTTTAAATGCATTATTAGGAGAACGAAAAAAAAGGAATCTTTAGTTTGGCATTGTATGCCTTATCAAGACCCACTATATTTGCACAGATTTTATAATTAAAAATGATAGAAATTCAATTTCCAGATCAATCCGTTCGTAACTATGAAAAAGGAGTCACACCGTTTCAAATAGCTCAAGACATAAGTGAAGGACTTGCTCGAAGTATGCTGTCTGCAAGCTTTAATGGTATTACCATGGAAGCAAGTACCCCGATTTTAGAAAATGGAGTTATCCATCTTTTTACGTGGAATGATAAGAAAGGAAAAGCTGCGTTTTGGCATTCATCAGCTCATATATTAGCCCAAAGTATTTTAGCTATTTATCCACAGGCTAAATTAACTATTGGCCCAGCAATAGAAAATGGTTTCTATTACGATGTAGATTTTGGTGATACTTCTTTTTCTGAAAAAGATTTACCTGCTTTAGAAAAACAATTTTTAAGCTTTGCTAGAGAAAAGTTTGAATTTAAAATGCGGATGAGCAATAAATTAGATGCTTTAAAATTTTACGAAAATGAAAAAAATTCTTATAAAATTGAGTTAATACAAAATCTTGAGGAAGGCACAATAAGCTTTTGTGACCACGCAGACTTTACTGACCTTTGCCGAGGAGGACATATCCCCAACACTGGTTTCATAAAAGCCGTCAAACTTCTTAGCGTGGCTGGAGCATATTGGCGAGGAGATGAAACAAAGAAACAATTAACAAGAATTTACGGGATATCATTTCCAAAACAAAAAGATCTAACTGAGCATCTTACATTTTTAGAAGAAGCCAAAAAACGAGATCACAGAAAGCTTGGAAAGGAGTTGGAGCTCTTCGCTTTCTCCCAAAAAGTAGGACAAGGTTTACCCTTATGGTTGCCAAAGGGAGCAGCACTTCGTGAACGCTTAGAAAACTTTTTAAAGACTGCTCAAATCAAAGCAGGATATGAACAGGTAATCTCCCCCCATATTGGTAATAAAGAATTATATGTGACTTCCGGACATTATGAAAAGTATGGGTCGGACAGTTTTCAACCCATTAAAACCCCTGCTGATGGGGAAGAATTTTTACTTAAACCCATGAATTGCCCGCATCACTGTGAAATTTATAAAACTAAACCTTGGAGTTATAAGGACCTGCCGAAGCGGTATGCAGAGTTCGGAACAGTTTATCGATACGAACAAAGTGGAGAGTTACATGGACTTACACGAGTTCGAGGTTTTACACAAGACGACGCTCACATATTTTGTATGCCTGAACAATTAGATGAAGAATTTAAGAAAGTAATTGATTTAGTATTATATGTGTTTAAATCTCTTGGTTTTGAAGAATTTACAGCGCAAGTATCACTTCGAGATAGGGAAAAGCCAGAAAAATATATAGGTGAATCTGATAATTGGGATCTAGCTGAGAAAGCTATTATTAAAGCAGCAAAGGAAAAAAACCTGGATTACATCACCGAAATAGGAGAAGCTGCATTTTATGGCCCTAAATTAGATTTTATGGTCAAAGATGCTCTGGGGCGCCAATGGCAGCTTGGAACAATTCAAGTAGATTATAACCTTCCCGAGCGATTTGAGCTAACATATAAAGGTAATGATAACGAATTATATCGTCCTGTTATGATTCACCGTGCGCCATTTGGAAGTATTGAGCGATTTATTGCCATTCTTTTAGAACACACGGGAGGAAACTTCCCCCTTTGGCTAATTCCAAATCAGGTAAATATTCTTTGTGTGAGTGAAAAATATAAAAATTACGCTCTAAAAGTTTTAAATTTATTGGAAAATCACGAAATTCGCGCCCTCCTTGATGATAGAAATGAGACTATTGGTAAAAAAATCCGTGATTCGGAAGTTTCTAAAGTCCCATATATGATTATCATAGGAGAAAGAGAAGCACAAAACAAAACATTGTCTCTACGAAAACATCGAATAGGAGATATTGGTAGTTTTGCAATTAAATCTGTTGTTAAACAACTTGAAATGGAAATAAAGGATAGCCAGACTACCTTTAAAATATAATTAAAAATAAAGCGACATAGCAATACGAAGAAGAAGATCGAATAGCCCAGGTAGGGTGTTTAAGGAAGACCCACACCGGATCAACCATAAAATTTTAGCTCAAGAGGTTAGACTTGTTGGTGATAATGTGAAAATAGGTGTTTATCAACTAAGTGAAGCCCTATCTATGGCAAAGTCACTTGAGTTAGACTTAGTAGAGATTTCTCCTAAAGCTAGTCCGCCTGTTTGTAAAATTCTGGAATACAAAAAGTTTTTGTATGAACAAAAAAAGCGTGAAAAAGTTTTAAAGGCAAAAACTAGTAAGATTGTAATTAAAGAAATCAGATTTGGTCCAAATACTGACGAGCATGATTATGAGTTTAAAAAGAAACATGCAGAAAAATTCCTAAGAGAAGGAGCTAAATTAAAAGCATTTGTTTTTTTTAAGGGCCGTTCTATTGTTTTTAAAGAAAAAGGTCAAATCCTTTTGTTGCGATTAGCTCAAGATCTGGAAGAAATCGGTAAAGTAGAACAAATGCCTCTTTTGGAGGGAAAAAAGATGATTATGTTTATAACCCCAAAGAAAAAATAAAAAAATCGTTATGCCAAAAATGAAAACAAAATCGAGCGCCAAAAAACGCTTCAAGTTAACAGGAAGCGGAAAAATTAAAAGAAAACACGCTTTTAAAAGCCATATTTTGACAAAAAAATCTAAAAAACGTAAATTAAAATTGACTCATTCTGGTCTTGTTCATAAAAGTGATAGCCAGAATATCAAAGAGCAGTTACGTATGATATAAAAATTGAAAATAGCCAATAATATATTAATCTGAAGCAAGGCTCAAAAAAGTGTTTTAATACCGCCTACTTCAAAAAACAAAAAAAATGCCAAGATCATTAAATTCAGTTGCTTCAAGAGCAAGAAGGAAAAAAATTTTAAAACAAGCAAAAGGTTTTTTTGGACGTCGTAAAAACGTTTGGACTATTGCTAAAAATGCGGTAGAAAAAGCTATGCTGTACTCATATCGTGACCGTAAGGTTAAAAAACGTAGTTTTAGGTCTTTATGGATTATGCGTATAAATGCTGGCGCAAGAATTAACGGAATGTCATACAGTCAATTCATGGGTAAAATTAAAACAAGTAATATTGCCTTAAATCGTAAAGTCCTAGCAGATCTTTCAATGAATCATCCAGATGCTTTTAAAGCAATTGTAGATAAGATTAAATAACAATCAAATTATCTTAACAAAACTTTTGTCTAAACTATTTTGCTAAAAATATACCATAACCCTCGTTGCCGGAAGTCTAGAGAGGCCCTAGAGCTTCTTAAAAAGGAAAATGTAGATTTTGAGATAATTTTATATCTAGAAACTCCTTTAAATTTTGAGGATTTAAAAAAAATATTAATAAAGATTAATCTTAATCCTAGTGATGTACTTCGTAAGAACGAAAAAGAATGGAAAAACTTTCCAAATCGTGACTCACTTTCAGAAGACGAAATTTTACTTGCACTAGTTTCTTTCCCAAAACTTATTGAGCGACCTATTGTTATATCTTATGACAATGGAGTTTTAGCAAGACCGATAGAAAATTTGAAAGAATTTTTGAAATCTAAATAAAATCGATCTCTTTAGATCAATCAAAAACTTTTAAAAAAATTGGTTGTATTATTTTTTTATTCTTTTTTTTATTACTTTTTTATTTCCTCCATATTGAAAATATTCTTTTATTGATCCAAATAACCAATAAGGAATTACAAAAGTGAGTAAAAAAATCATTAGCCAAAAGCCAATTGTTAATATCGTTAAAAAGGAAATAAAGCCAAGGTATTGATCAAATTCAAACATAGTTATATTAATTCCTTTCAAAATTAAGCTTTTTTCTAATATTTATTTTTGTTATTTAAATTTTAAAGGAAATTTTTATTAAAATCTTAAGACTTCATAAATAGGTTTATTTTAAACCTAGTATTTTTACATAAAATTAAATTAAATGGATTATCGCATTGAAAAGGACACTATGGGTGAAGTGAAAGTTCCAAAGGATGTTTATTGGGGAGCACAAACAGAACGTTCACGTAATAATTTTAAGATTGGAATCCCTGCCTCTATGCCCTTAGAGATAGTATATGGGTTTGCTTATCTAAAAAAAGCTGCTGCATATACAAATTATGATTTAGGGATTTTGACAGCTAAAAAATGTGATCTTATAGCAAAAGTATGTGATGAGATACTCTCGGGTAATTTAGATGATCAATTTCCTTTAGTTATTTGGCAAACAGGTTCAGGAACGCAGAGTAATATGAATGTAAACGAAGTAATTACAAATCGGGCACATGTTTTGGAGGGAAAGATTCTTGAAAATGAAAAAAAAACTCTTTCACCAAATGATGATGTAAATAAATCGCAATCGTCTAACGACACCTTTCCTACAGGAATGCATATTGCAGCTTACAAAATGATAGTTGAAATTACAATTCCTGGAGTTCGAAAACTAAGAGATGCATTAAATATTAAGGCAGAAGCTTTTAAAAATATTGTCAAAATTGGACGTACTCATTTGATGGATGCCACTCCCCTAACTTTAGGTCAAGAGTTTTCGGGTTATGTTTCACAACTAGACCACGGTATTAAAGCATTAAAAAATACACTTGATCATTTATCAGAGTTAGCATTGGGAGGAACTGCAGTAGGAACAGGTATTAATACCCCTAAAGGATATTCAAAAAAAGTTGCTGGCTACATTGCAAAATTTACAGAACTACCCTTTAAAAGTGCTAAAAATAAATTTGAAGCCCTTGCCGCTCATGATGCAATTGTCGAATCACATGGCGCTTTAAAACAGCTCGCTGTATCTTTGAATAAAATTGGTAACGACATTCGGATGATGTCCTCAGGTCCTCGCTCAGGCATAGGTGAATTGATCATTCCTGCAAATGAGCCGGGAAGTTCAATTATGCCAGGAAAGGTAAATCCAACCCAATGTGAAGCATTGACTATGGTCTGTGCTCAAGTAATAGGGAATGATGTTGCCATTTCTGTAGCAGGAACTCAAGGGCATTATGAATTGAATGTTTTCAAACCCTTGATGGCGGCAAACATATTACAATCTTCAAAATTACTCGGTGATGCATGTGTAAGTTTTGCAGAGAATTGTATACACGGAATTGAAGCTAATAAACTTAGAATCAATCAATTAGTTGAGAATTCCTTAATGCTTGTTACTGCGCTAAACAATAAAATAGGCTATTATAAAGCTGCTGAAATTGCTAACAAAGCACATAAAGATAGAAGTACTTTAAAAGAGGCCAGTTTATCCCTTGGTTATTTGACAGCTGAGGAATTTGATGCCTGGGTTCGCCCAGAAGATATGACTAATAATGGCTGAAATTAAGTTTAGAGAATTTACTGTTAAAGATGCTGAAAAGTTTATGGCTCTTAATGTTGAATGGCTTCAAATGTATTTTGAGGTTGAACCTATTGATGAAAAGGTATTAAGCAATCCAAAAACAGAAATTTTAGACCCTGGTGGTTATATTGTAATGGGGGAAATAGAGGGTGAAGTTGTCGGAACCTTTGCATTCATAAAAAAAGAGAATCAGGTATATGAATTTAGTAAAATGGCAATTGATCCTAAATTCAGAGGTAAAGGATATGGAAATATTATGATGCAATTTGCCATCTCTTTTGCTAAAAAACATCATTGGGATAAAATTATACTTTATTCAAATACAATCTTAAAAAACTCAATTCATTTGTACTTTAAATATGGTTTTATAGAAGTTCCTATGGAAGCCAACGTGATTTACTCACGTGGAAATATTAAAATGGAGTTAAATTTGACTTAATCCCTAGTTAGTTTTCGGTATTGTATCCTTTTAGGCATAATGTCTTGACCTAAACGTTTTTTCTTATTTTCCTGGTAGTCTGAATAAGAACCTTCAAAAAAATAAATTTGAGAATCTCCCTCAAATGCTAAAATATGAGTACAAATACGATCAAGAAACCAGCGGTCATGAGAAATAATTACAGCACAACCAGCAAAGCTCTCTAGTCCTTCTTCTAAAGCTCTGAGAGTATTTACATCCAGGTCGTTAGTAGGTTCATCTAGCAAAAGTACATTCCCTTGCTCTTTTAAGGTCATTGCTAGATATAAACGGTTACGCTCTCCACCGGAAAGTAAAGCAACTTTCTTATTTTGTTCATTCCCACTAAAATTAAAACGGCTTAGAAATGCTCTAGAATTGATCTGTCTTCCCCCTAGCATAATTATGTCCTGCTCATCACTAAAATTTTGCCAAATTGATTTTTTAGAATCAATATTATCATGAGATTGATCTACATAAGCTAATTTTACTGTATCACCAATTGATAATATTCCTTTATCTGGGGTTTCTTCTCCCATTATCATCCGAAAAACTGTAGACTTTCCTGCACCGTTTGGTCCAATTACCCCAACTATACCAGCTTGAGGTAAATTAAAATTAAGATCTTCATATAATAACTTTTCACCAAAAGATTTAGAGACATTAGATGCTTTAATAACATTAGTGCCTAAACGGGGTCCATTTGGAATAAAAATCTCTAATTTCTCATCAATCTTTTTTTGATCTTGACTAATTAGCTTGTCATAATTTGCCAAACGAGCCTTTTGTTTTGATCGTCTACCTTTAGGGGCCATGCGTACCCATTCTAGTTCTCTTTCTAGAGTTTTTTGTCGTTTTGAAGATTGTTTTTGTTCTTGAGCCAAACGTTTAGATTTCTGATCTAACCAGGAAGAATAGTTTCCCTTCCATGGAATTCCTTCACCACGATCTAATTCTAAAATCCAACCAGCTACATTGTCTAGAAAATAACGGTCATGTGTTACAGCGATAACAGTGCCCTGGTATTTAGCCAGGTGATGTTCTAACCAATGAACAGATTCAGCATCTAAATGGTTGGTAGGCTCATCTAAAAGTAACACATCAGGCTTTTGTAATAATAAACGACATAATGCGACTCGTCTTCGTTCACCTCCAGAGAGAACACCTATTTTTTGGCTGCTAGGTGGAGTTCGTAAAGCATCCATCGCAATCTCTAATTGTGTGTCTAGCTCCCAAGCATTTGTTGTATCAATTTCATCCTGGAGTTGAGCCTGCCGGTCCATAAGCTTTTGCATTTTATTTGCATTTTCATAAACCTCAGGCAGGCCAAATTGGTCGTTTATGTGGTTATATTCATCCAAAATAGCAACTGTAGATGCTACACCTTCTTTAACAACCTCTAATACAGTTTTATCTTTATCAAGTTGTGGCTCCTGTTCAAGATAACCTACTTTATACTCACTTGAAAAGACTATGTCACCTTGGTAGCTTTTATCTATCCCTGCTATTATTTTTAAAAGACTAGATTTTCCTGAACCATTAAGTCCAAGTATACCAATTTTTGCTCCGTAAAAGAAACTTAAATAAATATTTTTTAAAACTGGTTGATTTGAACTTTGAAAGGTTTTTGAAACCCCATTCATCGAAAATATTACCTTCTTATCTTCTGACATATTAAATTCTGCCCCTTAGCGCGTTAAAAGCCCAGGCAATGGCAAAAAATCCTATACCTGCAATTGAAAAACCTATAGCGTAATCAGTATATTTAAAAATACCAACTAAAATTAATGCACTTCCAATAATTGCCATTACCAAAGCGGTGTAGCCAACTATTTTATTTTTGTTTAAACCCATATTTGTTCGTAAACAATGACAAATATCGAACTTTTATTTAAAAATTCACCTATAGAAATTATTACTTTAGCAACGACTTAAGAATAATATGAATTTAGAACAAGAAAAAAATAAAGATGCCATTAAAATGGCATGGGCAAAACTAGAACAAAGAATCCGGATTATTAAACAAGGAGGAGGCAAGGCTAGTCTTAAAGAATTAAATCAAAAGGGTAAGTTTTCAGCTCGACAACGAATTAATCGATTAGTTGATAATCCTGACGAAGTTTTTGAAATAGGTATTCTCGCAGCAGAAAATATGTATGAAAAATATGGGGGATGTCCTTCAGCGGGTGTAGTTGTTGTAATCTCTAAAATCTCTGGAAAGCGATGTGTAATTGTTGCAAATGATGCAACCGTAAAAGCTGGTGCTTGGTTTCCTATGACTGCAAAAAAGAATCTAAGAGCACAAGAAATTGCCATAGAAAATAAAATCCCAATTATCTATCTTGTAGATAGTGCTGGTATTTTCCTTCCCCTTCAAGACCAAATTTTTGCAGATAAGGATAATTTTGGACGTATTTTTAGAAATAATGCCAAAATGAGTAGTATGGGTATTGTACAAATAGCAGCTGTAATGGGAAGCTGTGTGGCTGGAGGAGCCTATCTTCCAATTATGTCCGATGAGGCAATTATTGTAGAGAAAACAGGAAGTATTTTTTTAGCAGGAAGCTATTTAGTAAAAGCTGCGATAGGTGAAAATGTAGACAACGAATTTTTAGGGGGAGCAAATACACATAGTGGTATTAGTGGAGTTACAGATTACAAAGTAAATGATGATCAAGCTGCATTAGAAAAAATTAAAAGCCTAGTTGAAAAAATAGGACATCCATCGATCGCTGGCTTTCAGCGAACTGCATCGAAATCACCTACAGGAGATCCTGATATGATTTATAAAATACTTCCCAAAGTAAGTAGACAACCTTATGACACTCATGAGCTTTTAGGTCAATTGGTCGATAGAGAGTCTATGGATGAATACAAAAAAGAATACGGACAAACTCTAATAACAACCTATGCAAAAATAGATGGATGGTCAGTAGGTATTGTAGCCAATCAAAGAAAGGTTGTAAAAAGTAAATCCGGAGAAATGCAATTTGGTGGAGTGATTTATGGAGATGCTGCAGATAAAGCCACTCGTTTTATAGCAAATTGTAACCAACGAAATATTCCTTTGGTTTTCATTCAAGATGTTACTGGTTTTATGGTAGGCAGCAAAGCTGAACACGGAGGTATCATAAAAGATGG
>MDTB01114241.1_pt1 | contig 70208 bp, 71 predicted proteins | sample 811161 | NCBI WGS metagenome assembly MDTB01 (sample SAMN05326650, study PRJNA326480) | marine metagenome | isolation source: seawater | place: Mediterranean Sea | collected 2009 | reverse complement strand
ACCACCACGTTGATAGGCTGGATGTGGAAGCGTAGTAATACGTGTAGCTGACCAGTACTAATAGCTCAATTGGCTTGATTTATGCACTGAAAAAAATTTAATTTTTTTGATAGAAATATTTAAAACTTAAAGCTTCAAATATATATTTTGCTAAATTCAAAATATTTATTTTTGATCCTCTAGTGTTTTTTACTTTAACAGGTATTAGCGAGATATTAATTTTTTTTTGATTTGCAATAATTGCAAATTCAGTTTCAGCAAAATAATTAAAATTATTCAGTTTTTTAATAAATTTCAAATTAGAGGAGAACATTTTTATACATTGACAGTCAAAGTTAATGTCATTTTTGAAAAAAATTTTAAAAAATATAATTGAAAGAAACGAAATTAAATTTCTAATTTCACTACGTTTGATCATTGATTTTGGATGAGATTTAGGGCCATAAACAATTTTAATTTTTTTTCTTTTTAAAATTTTATGTGCCCTTGTATAAAAATCAAATGACCAAGCATTATCAACTGCACAAATTGCAAAGAAATTACATCTTATTTTTCTGAAAGCAATATTCATCCCCGCACCTCTATGTTTACTTCTTGAATAGATGAGCTCATAATTTTTAACATCAAAGTTTTTTTTAATTATTTCAGCCGTATTATCTTTACAATCATTTAATAAGAATATTAATTTGAAATTCTTAAATCTTTTTTTTGCAAAACTTTGAAATTTTCTAATTTTAAGGACACGATTTGCTTCATTGTGCAAAGGAAATAAAAATGCTATTTCTAACTTGTTCATGTTTAAATTATTTTTTAAAAAATATTTTTTAAGTTTTATTTTATTTTTAATTATCCCTATTGTTGGCTTTGTTTCAATTAAGTTTTTTGAAATTGATAAATTTTTTTACATAATTGTAAATTTTTTTGAAAATAATGAGCTATTTCTTATTTTATTGGTTTTAATCGAAATCATTGTTTTTATATTTAATTTTCCGACTACTCCCTTTTTGATATTAAATATTTCTGTCTTTAATTATATTGGGTTGCTAATTTCTCTAGTTGCTTTGATTGGTGCTTCAATTTTAATTTATTATTTTTCAAATTTACTTAAATCAAAAACAAATAATGAAAAAATTTCAATTTATAAAAATAAATATTTATCTAATAACCTTTTTATTAAGATACTTTTATCAAGGTTTGTTATTCCATTTTATTTTCATAATCTTCTTTGTGGTATAATAAAGATAAAATTGAGAACATTTTTATTAATTGTATTTATTGTTGATTTTACAGGTTTATTTTTATTAGTCTTTTTAAATGATATAATTTTAAGTTAAATAATAATATGTGTGGAATTTTTGGATTTGTTGGAAAAATTGAAAATAAAAATTTTGATTTTATAGACTTAATAAATCTTCAATTAAATTTATCATTAAATAGAGGAAGAGAAGGATTTGGCTTATTTATAAAAAACAAAAATAAAATAAATATTTTAAATTTAAAGGAAATTATAAATGAAAAAAGAAATATAAAAGATTTTAATTTGCAGCTAAAAAATCTATTAAATAAAATTGAAAATTTAGAATATTTTGGACAAACCAGACTACCGACAATTGGTAATGTAAAATTAACTGTAAACTCAGTTCCCATAGAAACTAAAAATTTTATTGGTATACACAATGGAAATATTTTTTTTGAAAATATTGATTATAATAATTTAGAATTTTCACAAAAATCCGATAGTCGTATATTTTACGAAAAGTTAAATAAGATTTACTCAGATGATCCAGATAAATTTGATCAAAGTTTATTTGAAATTTTAAAAAATATTAATGGAGAAGCCAATATATGTTTTTATATAAAAGAAAGAAACATATATTATTTTTTTTCTAATACAGGTTCTTTTTATTTTTTAAAAAATAAAAAATTTATGTTATTTTTATCAGAAAAATTTTTTATAAATATTGTCAAAAAAAAATTTTCATTTTTTAGAAAATTTGAAATTATAAATTTAAAAAAATCAGTAATAAAATTTCGAGAAAACCAATTTATAGAACTAAATAAATAAATTCTTATGGAAAGATGTAAAAAATGTATTTTACCTGTTAATTACCCTTTTTTGGAGTTTGTTGATGGTATTTGTCATTATTGTAGAAATTATAAAAAAAAATTTATAAATGATGAAAAGTTTTTAAAAATTCTAAATAAAAACAAGATTAAAAATAAGAATGAAAATTATGATTGCTTAGTTGGGCTGTCAGGTGGAAGAGATAGTGCGTATGGATTGTATATTCTTAAAGAAAAATACAAATTAAAACCATTAGCTTACACTTATGATTGGGGATTTGTAGGTGAAGCAGCTAGAATGAATATTTCAAAAATTTGTGGACTATTAAATGTAGAGCATATAATGAGAACCGACTCAATAAAAAAACTTAGATATTTAACTTCCTTGAATGTTAAAGCTTTATTAAAAGATTTAAAATTAGGTATGGTGCCTATAGTTCAATCTTTAGATAAAAAATTTTTACATTTAACAAAAGTTGTAGCGAAACAGAATGACATTGATCTAATTATACATTTTACAGGATATGAATGTGAACAGAGAGAATTTTTTTTAGGTTTTGCCAACGTAAATCAAAAAATTTCCACAAATCAGCATATGTTTACATACGGTATTTTTAATAAGCTTAAGTTGGCAATTTATTATTCCTACAACTTTTTAAAAAATCCAAACTATTTTAATGAGGCACTCTTTGAGAATTTTAAAGCATTTTATTTCAGTTTTATTGAAAAAAATAACATGGTGCATTTTTACAACCATCATGAATGGAATGAGGATAAAATTGAAAAAGTTTTAGAGAAAATTGGTTATATTAGAAGTGATGATTATAGGTCAAATCAATGGCGCATGGGAGATACTCAAACTGCATTTAACAATTATATTTACTATAATTTGTGTGGATTTACAGAATATGATGAATTCAGATCTCATCAGATTAGGTTAGGTCATATTACAAGGAAAAAAGCTCTTGATTTAGTTAAAGTTGACAATAAACCAAAGTATAAAGCTATTGAAAAGTTTTGTAGCTTAATAGATTTAAATATAGATGAATTTTACAAAATAGTTGAAAATTCAAAGAAAAATTTAGTCACTTTCTAATATATTCTTGATGCTTGTTTCAAAAGTATAGTTTTTAGGAATATTTTTATTAATAACAGTGATTTTTTTTGTTAAAATATAATTAATATGAAAATTTGTTAAAACATTAAATTTAGTTCTAATAAAAAAAGTAATAAACCTAAGTATTCTTGATATTAAAATAATTAATTTATCATTAACTTCAAAAATTATATTTAATTTATTTTTTCTTATTTTTTTTATATAATCTTTATATAAAACGTTTTCAGTATTTAAGATAATTTTTTTGTTATCGAAATTATTATTTTCAATTAAATTGAATATATAATTGGCCACATCTCTTACATCAATAAATGACAAATAACAATTTGGAACAAAATTAATTAATCTTCTAGCTTTATTTAATATATCAATATTATTAGGATTACTTTTTACTAATGAGGGACCGATAACGTGACTTGGAGAAACTATCTTAAAATCAATTTTATTCTTTTTTAAAATTCTTATTCCTATCTTTTCTGCTATTATTTTAACTTTTCCGTAGTCGCTATCTTTTTTGAAAAAATCGTAAACGTTATCTTCTTTTATAATCTTTTTATTCATTTCAATTGAAGTTTTAAACGAGGAAATAAAAACACACTTAGTAGTATTTTTAAGCAATTTAAATAATATCTTTAATATCTTTTTATTCTCAATAAATATATTTTTATATTGTTTTGTATTTCCATGAATGCCTGAGGCAAAAATAAGTACATCAAATTTTTCGTTTCTTATATCAAAAAAATCTATTGGCTGATCTAATTTTGTTGAATATCTAAAAACTTTGTAATTATTTTTTTGATTTATATTTTTAAATATTTCACTTCCAATAAACCCTGTCGATCCAAGAATTAGTATTTTATTTGTCATTTAAGTGTGATATTAATCTATGCATATGTGCCTAAAAAGCAAATTTTTTGATACTGGTTATTTAAAAGATATTAAAATACTTGGATCACAAGAAGCTTTGAAAATTGTAACTGAATATGAATCCTTTATAAATGAGAAAAATTTATCAAATGTTGAGGCTGTAGAGCATAAATCTAAAACACATTTATATTTCGAATGGGCAAATCAAATAATAAAAAATGATAAGATTATAAGTAACGTCAAAGAAATTCTTGGAGAAAATTTATATTGTTGGAATTCACTTATTTTTTACAAATCAGCAAGATCTAAAAAGTTTGTATCTATGCATCAAGATCAAAATTACTGGGGAATAAAACATGATAAAGCATTAACTGTTTCGTTAGCATTAACCGAGTCAAATGTGAATAATGGTTGCTTAAAAATTTTACCATATTCTCACAAAGAAAATTTTTCACATGAAAATTTTGAATCAAGAGACAATATGCTGGCAAGAGGACAAAGTATATCTCTCGATATAAAAAAAAAAAGTAATTTAGAAAATATAGAATTGAAACCAGGGCATTGCTGTATCTTTCATGGAAATATTGTTCACGGTTCAGGCCAAAATAATTCTTTAAAACCGAGATTTTTATATTCAATGCGTTTTTTAACCACAGATAATGAAGTTAATAAAAAGTTTTACTATAATGATGCAACATTAGTATCTGGCAAAGATAGTTTTAATTATTTCAAACCTGAGCCTCATTTGACAGAAACTAACTCAATTAAAGATCTAAGAAAACTGCATAAAAAAATTTTAATTTCACAATTTTCAAAATATTTACTTATTAAATTAAAATCTAAATTTTTTTTAAAAATTCTAATGTTTTTTTTCAAATTTGATATTCTAAGAGGCTTTGGTTATCTTTTGGTTGGAAAAACAAAAAATTAAAAATAATTTTTTAAGCATTATTTAATAAATGTAATATATTTTATAAATCGTTAAGTCTTAATAACATACATATATATATAAATATGAAAAAAAATTTGTTTTACACAACTGGATTATTATTAATTATTATTTTTTTTTATATCATTTAATCAGTTTTTGACTTGGAGTAATGATTATGGTTTTTATTTTGTTGGTTCAAATTTTTTGAATAATGACTATCAATTATATGAGCAACATAATGAGAGTAAAGGCCCTGCATATTTATTTTTTCTAAAAATAATTATTTTAATATTTGGTTTTGGAAGTTTTCAAGCTTTTTTAGGTCTGTATTTTACATTGCTATTATATATCTTTTCAATTTTATTTATCAGCTTAAAAACATTCAATGAATATTATAAAATTGTTACAATACTTATAATTTCGGTTGCATCACTAAATTTTCATGATGGTAATTCCAGCATTTCATTTTTTCAAGGCGCGTTTTTAATTTTAACTTTTTTTTACATTGAAAAATATTACAAATTGAAAAGATTGACCTTTTTAAATTTTGCATCATTTTTTTTTACAATTACTTTTTTAACAAGAATAGAAGTTTTAACTTTTACTCCTCTTTTGTTTTTGCCAATATTTATATTGCATAAAAATAAACCTTTGATACTTTGTAAGCATTTATTATCAGTATTTTCTATAATCTTAATAACTTTTACTATTTTCTCTTATATCTACTCTTATAATTTTTATGATTTTTGGTATAATAATGTAACAATTAATAAATCAGATGTAGCTTATGATTGGAAGAATGTAAAATCTAAGCTTTTTATCTTGAAATATAGAAGCGAATTTATTTTATATTTGCTTTCTAGTGGAATAATTTATTTTATTGTCTATTTTGCATTAAATTTAACCAAAACTTTTGAAGTTTTAAAAAAAGAAATTTTCTCGATTTTGTTTGTTATTACTGGATTAGCTACAAGTGTCTATATAGAATCACCAGAGTTAAAACATTCAATTATAGTAGTAACTCCTTTTATTTTTTTAATTATAAGGTTTCTTTTAATTGATTACTGGAATTTAAAAATTTTTAATTATTTAGGAGTTTTATTTATAATTGTCATGATTTATCCAGAATTAAATAAATCAATCAAAAATTTACATAATATAAAATGTATAAAAAATATGCTCTGTGATTCATCGCGCTTAAGTTTGGATGTAAATTTTTTGGAAGATGTAAAGAATAATAAAGATAGTATTATATTGCATGCTAATCCTTGGTTTTACATGCTATTAAATAAATATCCCAAAGAAGGTATAATTACAGGAAGAATTTATCATGATAGTAAGGCTTATTATATGAAGTCCAAATATTTAATAGAAATGCATCAGAAATATTTAAACACACACAACTTAGAGTTTTATATGCCAAATTCTACCGCTAAAAATCCCAATGATTACTCTAAAGAATTAATTGATAGTTCAATTCTTATAAAAAGATATAAAACTTACTCAAAATTTAAGAAATTTATGCATCAATGAAGTCTAAAAATATAAAAAAAGTTTTAGCTATTATTCCAGCAAGAGCTGGCTCAAAATCAATTAAAAACAAAAATATCATTATGTATAAAGGCAAGCCTTTACTGGCTCATAGCATAGATGTTGCAAAAAAATCCTCTTTAATAGATAAGATAATTGTTTCAACAGATTCTAGAAAGTATAAAAAAATTTCGGAAAAATTTGGAGCTGAGGTTCCTTTTTTAAGACCAAAAAAAATTAGTTCTAATACATCATTAGACATTGACTTAATTAAACATTGTCACAATTTTCTCGCAAAAAAAAAATATTTTCCTGATGTAATCATACTTTTAAGACCAACATCACCAAATAGAAAAGTAAAAGTGCTAGACAAAGGTATTAAGTTTTTTTTACAAAATCTAAATAGATATGATTCAATGAGATCAGTATCTATTTTTAATCAACCTCCACAAAAACTATTTAAAATTAAAAATAATAGATTGATAGGATTTTTTGATAATTATTTGAGCGGAGAATATCATAGCATGCCAAGACAAAATTTCCCAAAAACATATTTACCCAATGGTTATGTAGATGCATTTAAGCCAAATTTTTTTATGAGTAGTAAAAATAATAAGTTATTTGGAAAAATTTTGCCATTTATCACTGAGGAAATTTTAGACATTGATGAGAAAAAAGATCTTAAAAAATAATATTGGAATATTTCTTGGAAGATTAACAGATTCTAAAAATTTACAAAATTTTCCTATAGATTGGAAAAAAGAGTTTTATTTAGCCAGGTGTCTTTCTTATTCTCATATTGAATTTTTTCTTGAGGAAAAAAAAAATAGTAAAAATCCTTTTTGGTCTAAAAAAGGAAGAGAGGAAATAAGATATTTGATAAAGAAAAATCTTACTTTAAATAAATTTTTATTATGTGATAATTATTTAATTAAACAAGATCTATATAATAAAAAAACTTATTCATATTTAATTCAAGTTTTGAAAAACCTTAAAGATTTCGAAAGTTCAATTTTAATTTTACCAATAAAAGAGCAATACTTTGATGATACAATAAAACTTTTAAATTTTTTTCAAAAGTTATTAAAATATAAATCTAATTCAATTAATATTTCATTTGAGACAGAAGCAGATACAAATAAAATTATAAGTTTTTTTGACCTTTTAAAGACAAATGACTTTGGGATTACTTTTGATACAGGAAATGTATATTTAAAAAATCCATTAATATTTTCCTATTTCAAATCTATTAAAAGTTATATTAACCATATTCATATAAAAGACAGGAATATTTATGGTGATAACGTAAAGTTAGGAGAGGGTATAGTAAATTTTAAAAAATTTTTTAATCTATTGAAAAAAGAAAAGTACAAAAAAACTATTACACTTGAAACTTACAGAAAAACTAATTCTATAATCAGAGGTTTAAAAAATCTCAATTTTATTAATAGTGTAACTTAATATTTTTTTTTAAATTCAAAGATTTTTTAATCTTAAGAATTGTGTGCAAATTCTTTATACCATTTTCAATTGTATTTTTTCCATTTTTATTTTTAGAAAAATTCTTTTTAACATATTTTATACTTTTTAGAAAAAGTTCATTTCTTTTTCTTTTTTTATTTTTAAATTTCCTTAAAAAATTAGTTTTAATTGTTAATTTACTTTGTAATAAGTCCCATTTAAGGTTCCCTTTTTCAAATTGAATATTGCAAATCCTAACTGGTTTTTTTTTTAAAAAATCAAGATTGAAGTCGACTTGTAAATTATTTTTATAAATCATTGAAAATTCTGCCGAGGTCTCAACATCAATATTAAAATTTTTTTCTGATGAAATTTTTATAGGTATAATTTTCTTTGGATTCCCAAATAAATATTGTGCATAATCAACTTCATGGGAGAAGCATAATAATACTCCACCACCTAGATTTTTTCTACTAGCATAACTTATTTTATAATTTTCATATTTATGATGAAAAGGTAGGTAATGACAATGAACAATATCACATTTTAAAATTTTCCCATATTTTCTTGAAGCTATTATTTTTTTTATTTTTAAAAGAATTTCATCATATCTAGTTTGAAATCCAATTTCACATTTTAATTTTTTTTTTTTTATTAATTTTTTTAAATCTTTTATTCCATCTAAGTTATGTGAAAGAGGTTTTTCGATAAATAAATCTAAGTTTAAATTAGCTAATTTTATTGCATTTTTAACATGTAAACTTGTGGGATTTGTCACAAAAGCAGTATCTATTCTATATTTTTTTATATCCTTGAAAGTTATTTCTTTTATTCCAATCTTTGTTAAATTAATTTTTTTATTCTTAACTTTATTTTGGTTATCTAGTAATGGAGTTATATTTTTTTTTCTGATACAAAAAAAATTTAACCTTTTATCAATTTTTTTAAGATTTCTAAAATGACGTTGTCCAATAGACCCCAATCCAAGAAATAACAAATTTTTCATTGAAATTATTTTATTATATAAGCAGTCGGCTTACTGCTAAACTTCACTTTTTTTAACTTTAAATTTTTATTGTTTAAAAATTCATCTACTGCTTCACTTTCTCCCCATCCTCTACTTCCATATTCATCTAATATGATAACTCCCCCAGGGGAAATGTGAGGAAAGAAATTGATTAAAGCATTTTTTGTTCCCTCGTATGTATCTAGATCTAAATGAAGTAATGATATTCTGAAACCTCTATTATCTTTAACATACTTTTTTGAGGTTATCTTAATATCACCTTTAATTAAGATGGACCTATCATTTAAACCTGCTTTTTTAATTTTACTTTCAACAATCTTGAAAAGATTTTTTGCATTGAAATTAGTTTCGTTAAGAAAATTTTTTGCTGCTTTTCTTTCAAATTTTAATGCTGTTTTTGCAAAGTCTTCAAAAGTATCAAATCCAACAACTTTTTTTAGAGAATTTGGATCAAAAATTTTTAGAAGTTTTAACCAGAAAATATGACCAGTACCTTTAAAAACACCACATTCGAGTATATCACCCGGAACATCTTGTGAAAGTTTATACAATTCATATCTCACTAATATCTTTTTTATTCTCTCTATATCATCACCTTCTATTAAAAAATTGTAAGCATCAAAAATTTTTTTATTCATATTCTATTTTCTCATTACTCCATATAGCATAACTTCTCTAGAAAATCTTACTAAGGTATTTAATTTATTTGGTAATTTAAATGGAATTAAATCTTCATACATTGGATGATAAGGAATATTAAATAAAGAAATAAGCTTGGGTATTAATTTAAGAAATGAATATCTCCATGTAAAAGGAAGTTGATAAAAATATTCAACTTTAACATCCGAGAAACCAGCTAACGTCCCGATATCTCTTAAAGAATGTAATGTGAAAGGGGTTACATGAGTGTAATCTAAATAAAATGGTCCAAAATTATGATGATACCAGGAAGGTGTTAATATAATTAAACAACCATCATCTTTCAATAAGCTTTTACAATTTTGAATAAATTTTAAAGGAGACTTTAAATGTTCTATCAGAGATTTAGAAAAAATGATATCATAATATTTAGATTTTCCTTCTAAAATTTCCTCTTCTAAATTTTTTTGATGAACTTTTATTGGAGATAAAAGATTGATACTCTCTTCTGATAAATCCACACCTTCAACAATCATTTCATTATCTTTAAAGGCTTTAAGCATATCACCTCTTCCACAACCGACATCTAGTAATATTGATTTTTTTTTTATTTTATCTCGTTTAATCAATTCTCTTGCCAATTTAAGGGGATAATTTGACATTGGTCGTCTCTTATCAGAATAAATTAATGATAAATAGTTTTCTCCTTGTTTGTCTTTTTCGATTTTTTTTGTTTCTTCAAGTTTTGAATTCATATAAATATGTTTATACAACATTATAGATTTAATTAATGCAAAATTTTTCTTCAATTATATGACTGGACAAAATATTATTATTGATAGAGAAAGAACCATCTGGTAGTTGGATGTTATGATTTATAAAAAACCATATTTAATTGCTGAAATTGGAATAAATCATAATGGGGATGTAAATTTAGCAAAAAAGCTAATTGATATAGCAGTTGAAAATAAATTTGATGCAGTTAAATTTCAAAAAAGAGATATTAAAATTGTATATTCAAAAGAAATTTTAGACACTCCTAGACAAAGCCCATGGGGAAATACAACAAGAGAACAAAAATATGGACTTGAATTTGAAAAAAATGAATATGATCAAATTGATAGATATTGTAAAGAGAAGAAAATCGAATGGTTTGCATCTGCTTGGGATATAAATAGTCTGAATTTTTTAGATAACTATAATTTGAAATATCATAAAATTGCATCAGCAATGATTGTAGATACAAAATTTTTGATTGAAGTTTCAAAAAGAAAAAAGCATACTTTTATATCTACCGGCATGTCGTCAATTGAAGACATAAATAAAGCAGTTAAAATATTTAGAGATAGCAAGTGCTCTTTTGAGTTGATGCATTGTGTTTCCACATATCCTATGAAGGGAAAAGATGCTAATTTATCAACGATAGATCAGTTGAAAAAAAAATTTAATTGTGATGTTGGTTATAGTGGTCATGAAAATGGTGTTGTGGTATCTCTTGCTGCACTTATGCTTGGAATTACATCTTTAGAGAGACACATAACCCTAGATAGAACAATGTATGGGTCTGATCAGGCCGCATCTCTAGAACCTAGAGGAGTTAAATTCTTGACTGAGAGCATGGAAAAAATGTTAATTTCTATTGGCAGCCCATCTATGGGTAAAATTATTGATGAAGAGCTACCTATTGCAAAAAAACTAAGAGCACATATCAAAAACTAAGGTTGTGAAAAAAATAATAATAAATCTTGAAGAGCAGTTACAAAAAAACATTGAAGCTCATTTGAGTATACTAGAAATGTCAGATAAAATTTCTAATATTATTCAAGCTATACTAAAAAAATTACAATTGGGAGGTAAACTTTTGTTTTGTGGAAATGGTGGATCAGCTGCAGATTCACAACATCTTGCTGCAGAGTTCTTAGTAAGATTGAGACCTCATGTGAATAGAAACCCAATTCCGGCTATCTCACTTGCACAAGATACTTCAACATTAACTGCTTGTGGTAATGATTACAGTTTTGATGATATTTTTTTGAGACCATTTCAAGCTCTCAGTAATAAAAATGATGTTCTTATTTGCATATCTACATCAGGTAATTCTAAAAACATAATAAAGGTCCTAAAGGAAGCAAAAAAAAAAAAACATTTATAGCATTAGCTTTTTAGGAAAAGGTGGTGGTAAAGCCAAAAAATATTGTGATAATTCTTTGGTAATCAATTCTCAGAATACCGCAAGAATTCAAGAATGCCATATATTTATGGGACATTTTATTTTGGAGAAGGTTGAAGATCTTCTATTGAAGAAATAAAATCAATATCTTTTATTTTTCTTAGATTAGAATTAGGGCTTAGATTATAAACTTTTTGGTTATCTTTTTTAGCTATATGAGCAAGCCATTGAAAAATATTTAAAGAAATATTTAAATTTTCCTCAAAATCAGAATGTTTTTTATTAAAAAAAATTTTTAGGCGCCTTTTCAAAGAGATAAAGTAAGGGTGAAAACTAAAATTTTTTAAGTAATATACAAAATATTTTCTTCTAATAATCTTTAAAGTTTCATCTAAAAGTTCGTCGGCTTTTTTGTTTTCGTACCCAGTATATTTTTCACTGATAGCTTTTGCTCGATAATTTTTTATTGGCAAATCAACACCTTGAATATAAATCTTTGAAAAACCCATTAGAATTGCAAATATTAGTGCGTGTTCTGCAACGGTAATTCCTCTTTTTTCTTTAAAAGGAAATTTTTCATTTTTTTGATTTTCTATAATTTCTAATAATGTTTTTCTATTTTTATACATATCTAAAAATTTACAACATCGTTTTTCTGGTATACACTTTTTGTATCCAAAATGCCTATCATCATAATTTATATGGTCTATTAAAAGTTTATCAAAAAGTTTTTCATCATATTTCCATATATCGTTATAACAACCAGTGTCAGAAAATAACCAGGTAGTATTTTTATATTTATTCAAATAATTCAAGTGAGATTTAATATTAGTTACAGGAAAATGATTATTACAACTCACTAAATAGTCTGGATTTACCCCAGGAAGTCTCAAAATCGCAGAGCCGCAAAAAATTATTTTTCCATTAAAATTTTTATAATCAAATTTATTCATTGTAGGTCCAGAGCCTACGATAATACAATTTTTATCTGTTCCTTTATATTTATTAATTATGTCATTAATTGTTAATCGCATATTTTATTATTTTCGAAAATTGTTTCATAATTCCTAAAAAATATGATTTTTAAATATAAATATCATTTCTTATTTTTATATTTGAGTTTTTATTCATTTTAAACTAATTAATGGATAATGAATTTAGATAAAATTAACGATCATATAACTGTTTTTTCTGATGGCCCTAAAATTGATGAAATAAATGAAAATTTACCAGTCAGAATTGATGGATACACTTTTAATCCAAGTTTGTTTAAAAAAAATAATGCTAAAGATTATCTAGAATATTCTAAAGAAATTCTAAAAAAATGTGGTGATAAACCAGTTTCTTTGGAAGTAATTTCCGACACCCCAAAAGAGATGGTTGATCAAGCTTTAAAACTTGGAAAATTAAAAGAAAACGTTTATGTAAAAATACCAATAGTATTTACAAACGGACAAAGTACTAAAAATGTGATAAAATTACTAATTAATCAAAATGTTAAATTAAATATAACAGCGATTTTTACTTTAACCCAGGTTAAAGGTATTATCGAAGATATAAAAAATTCAAAAACAATTTTGTCTATATTTGTAGGTAGGATTTTTGATGCAGGTTTAGATGGCAAACAGCATATAAGTGAAATTAATGAATTTATTCATAATAATAGTTCTTGCCAAAGTCTTTGGGCCAGTACAAGAATGCCCTTTGATATAATTAAGGCAATTGAGACTAAAACTGATATTATAACAATGCAAGTTGAACAATTAAAAAAATTAAACAATTTTAATAAAAGTCTCTTAGAATACTCAAAAGATACTGTGACAAAATTTTATAAAGATGCTCGTGATTCGGGATATCATTTTTAATGATCTCAGATGAAAAACTTATTTTATTTTCAAATCAATTAATAAGATTACTTTCAAAAAAAACATTTTTAGATATTAAAAAGATTAGATTTCAGACTAAAAAAGATTTTCAAATAGATCCTGTGACCAGGATTGATGTTGAAATGGAAAAATTAATAAGAAAATTTATTAAATCAAAATTTTATAATCATAGTATAGTTGGTGAAGAACTTAAAAATGAAATAAAAAGTTCTGACTTTACTTGGGTTATTGATCCTATAGATGGAACTAAGAATTTGATATTAAATTTACCAACTTGGAGTAATTTAATAGGGCTATATTATAAAAATAATCCTATTTTTAGCTTTGCAAACTTCCCAATTTTAAAAAAAACATATTTAGGATTAAAAAATAAAACTTTACTATTAGAGAAAAAAAAAATTTTTATTTTGAGATCAAATAAAAAAGTAATTCCAAAAAATATGAAATTAGCTATTAATACCTTGCATTCACTTAGAAATAATAAAGTTAAAAAATATATTCTAAATTATAAAGGTTTTTTTAAAGTAACTGGTTCTGATGCATATAATTTTTGTTCTATTGCTGAGGGAAGATTAGACGCACTGATAGAGTCGGGGCTTAAACAGGTAGATATATTACCATTAGTAAAAATTATACAATCTTCTGGTGCAATAATTACTAATTGGAAGGGGACAAAAAATTTTTCGAAAGGTGAAATTATTGTTGCAGCAAATAAAAAAATTCATAGTTATCTTATCAATAAAATAAATAATTAAATTTTTACCATTAAAGATCCATTATTCTCAAATTTAAGATCTACATAATTTAAGTTTTTTTTAGTTAAAGAGGATAAAATATCTTTTTTATTTTTTACAACAATCAAAAAGAAACCTCCACCTCCAGCACCAATTAATTTTCCACCTAAAACATTAGCTAAGCTCATAATTTCTGAATATAGGTTATCCAATTTTTTGTTTGAAATATTTTTTGTAAGACATTTTTTTAGATTCCAATGATAACTAAATAGTTTTCCGAGCTTTTTAATATTCACATCGTTAATAGATTTAATAATTGGATTATTTAATTTTTTAATTTCATTATAATAAGCGTATGTTTTTTTCAAATTTTTCATTTGTGATTTGATTATTAAAGAAGAGTCTCTTTTTTTTTTACTGTAAACTAATAAGAAATGCTTATTTACTATTTTTTGAATATTTTTGATATTTTTTTTTTTAAAAATTTTTATCTTTTCTTTTTTTGAAATTTCAACATCAATAAATCCACCAAACTCACTAGCAATTTGGTCTTGCCATCCACCAGCATATCTACAAGTTTTTCTCTCTATATGATATGCTATTTTAAATATTTGACTTTGACTTAATTTGATTTTTTTATATTCTAAAATACATTTTATTAAACCTATAACCAAAGCACTAGATGTACCAAGTCCTGTAGAGGTAGGCACTGAGGAAAAAGTAGAAATTTGAAGTTTTTCTTTAATCTTAAAAAATTTAATTGTTTCTCTAATAAGTTTATGATTGATTTGATTAATTTTTTGAGGGAATTCAACTTTAGATGTTTGAATCATGTAGTTATCATCTAACTTTCTTGTAACCATATAAACATAAACATATTCTGAAATACATACAGATGAAAATCTTGATCCAAATTTTTTATAGTAAAAATCAATATCTGTTCCGCCACCAGATAGTGGAATCCTATATGGTGTTTTTGAGACAATCATTTAGATAATATAATTAATTTTTAATATCTTTAAAATTTATAACAAAATTAGCTTTTAAATTTTTCTTAAATTTTTTACCTAATATTTTCAAATAATCTTTTGGCAAAATTCCATTATTTGTATATGTGACTGCAGTTTTAATATTATTAAAATTAATTTTTTCTCCTTTTGTAACTTTTTTCCTTGTAACAAATTTTCTGATCAGCACATCATGTAATATTTTTTCAGACTTGCGAAATTCTTTTTGATCTGACCCTAATGCTTCATCAATACCTCTAATCAAATTAATCATGTTCTTAAATTCATTGAATTCTAATGAGGCAGCATGATCTGGTCCTAACATTTTTCTACTTAAGGTAACATGTTTTTCAATAACTTTAGCGCCTAATGCTACAGCTCCTGATGCTCCTACAGAGCCTATACCATGTCCAGAAAAACCAACATCTTCATTAAGCAATGATCTTAATTTTGGAATACATCTTAAATTTTTATCTGAATTTTTTGAAGGATATGCAGATGTACAATGTAAAAATATGTGTGGCGTCTTGTATTTATTAAAAATTTTCTGAGTAATCAATATTTCTTTATAAGTTGACATACCTGTGCTTATAATAGTTGGCCTTTTCTTTTTTGCCACATATTCACAAAAATGATAATTTATGGCATCAATGCTTGCAATTTTTAAATATTTAACACCTAAATTGACTAAAAAGTTTACACTTAATTCATCCCATGGTGTAATCACCAAGTCTACTTTTAATTTATCACAGTAAGTTTTGATTTTTTTATAATCTTTTTCACTTAATTCTAATCTTGTATCGGGATAAGTCCAAGCTCCAAATTTAGGCGATTTATGATAAATATCATCTTTATTTTTACTAAGGTAACCTTTTGCTTTTTTTAGTTTTGACGTATCATTGACCAAGTCATTAATATTCCTCTTTTGAAATTTGACTGCATTAGCTCCTGCTGCAACAGATTCTTTAATTAACTTTTTAGCTAAAGATAAATATCCATTGTGATTTATTCCAATTTCTGCGATGACATATGGACTTTTTTTAAAATTAATTACATTTTTATTCAATTCATCTACCTTTAAGTTTATCTTCTAGGTTTTCACATACGCAGTGTAATAGAGACATATGTGCCTCTTGAATTAAAGATGTAACTTTATTTTCAATATGAAAGCATATATCAGATATTTTTTTTAATTCTCCTCCACTTTTACCAACAAATGAAACTATTTTCATATTCTTCTTTATGGCTAACTGAGCAGCTTTCACCAAGTTAGATGATGGACCATCAACAGAACCTCCACCAGTAGATATTAGAACAAGAACATCATTCTCGTTTCCATGCGCTTCTACTTGTCTAGAAAAAAAACTATTGAATCCAAAGTCATTTCCCCAAGCAGTTAAGGCTGCTGATGTGCCAGTTATTGCAAATGCTGATATAGGTTTTCTATTTGAGTCTTTAAAAGTACATTGTAATTCACCAGTAAAGTGCTCTGCATCTGCGCAAGAACCTCCATTACCCGCAACCAAAATTTTATTTTTATTTTCTTTTGTCTTTAAAATCAGATCTGTGAATTGAACCAGCTTTTCTTCGAAAACACCAAGTGTTCCTATTAAGTTTGAAGATTCTTTGAAATAGGAGTTTATTATAGACATAAATGAAAACCTATATACTTCATTATCTTTAAAAGCAAGAGTGTTGCTAATTAGATGATAGTTTTGGTATCTAAAAATTCTTTTTTTTTATTATTTAATGAAACTTAGATTACCAAACTGTTCTTCCCCCATCTACAATTAGTGTTTGTCCTGTCATATATGAATTTTTTTCATCTGCTAAAAATTGAACTGCCGATTTATACTCATCTTTTTTTGCCCACCTATTAAGTGGAATTCTTTTTTTAACATTTTTAACAAGATATTTTGGCTGCTTGTTCCAAACTGCACCTAAAGCTAAAGTATTACACCTCACGTTTTTTAAAGCCCAATAAGTCGAAATATACTTAGTAATACCTCCTATTGCATGCTTAGATATAGAGTATCCTATTGGCTTAAAATTCTTTATAGATTTATAATTTTCTTTGGGATCATAAACTCGCTGGTCAGGAGCAGTAATGCCTAAATCAGACGAAATATTTATAATTGACCCCCTTTTTTTTTTTGACATTTCATATCCAAAAACTTTACAGCAATTAAACGTACCCATAATTCCAACCTCGATTTCCCTAAAAATTTTTTTTTCAGTATAATCTTCAATTTTGTTAAGAACATTTTTAGTTTTTTTATCTTTCATTTTTGGATTCAATTCAGCATTATTTATAAGGCAACTAACAAAAATTTTTTTTTTTCTCATTTGTTGATTTAAGATTTCTACATTCCTAGTATGCTTAATATCGCACTCATAGATTAAAAAATTAATTTTCTTATATTTTTTCGATAGTCTTTTTTTAATTGTTTTAAGTTTATTGATATTTAAATCAACTAGGATTACATTAAAATTTTTTTCTGCAAGAGCCTCAGCATGATAAGGACCTAATAAACCTGATCCACCAGTTATTAATGCATATTTACTCATTAAATATTATATTAAAATTTTTAATATTTTCTTTCATATCAGAAATAAAATTATTATTCGATCTAAAAGTTTGAAACGTTATATCTTGTATTTTGCTTAATTTAGTAAAGTTTTTTTTTAAAATAGATAATTCATTAAATTTATTTGGTATTAACATAGATTTACCGAAATTTTTATTTCTGTATTTTATATGAATTCCATGAATTTTTTTTTTAAAATAAAATAAATATTTTTCAAGATTATATCCTGAAGCTCGTATATTTCCAATATCAAGCAACAAACCCAACTTAGAAAACTTTTTTTTATTAAATATTTTTGCTACTTCCCTTAACTCTAAGTCAGTTTCAATAGATATATTTGAATTTTTAGAAAGTTTTTTTAAAATAAAGTTTAAATTTTTTAAAGTTCTTGTTTTTTCAATTTTATTCCTATACTTGCTTGTTTCTTCAATAGGGACTGTTATTCTTGGAATAATAATATTTTTTTGTAAAAATAATATCCTGTTTATTACCCACTCTAAATCTTTATTATTTATAGAATATAGTGGGTCTTTCATTATAAAATCTAATGAAATTGAACTAATTTTCATTTTATGAACTTTTAAATTTTTTTTAATATCGAGTATAAAATTGTAATTAAATATTGGGTTTGAGTAATCTGATATGATCCATTCAACACCATCAAAACCAAGCTTCCTGCCGATTGCTAGCTCTTTTTGCCAGGTATTAATTGGAAAATATTGAAATCTTTCACCGATTTTTTCACTTAATCTTCCTATCACGAAAGAATAATTGATTTTTTTTATTTTTTTTATGACTTTTGTCATTAATTTTTTTATTTTCTAGCAGTAGATAAAAGCATTATTTCTTTAGAAAATCTAATCCATTTATATTTTGTCCGAAAAAAATCAGGTATAAAAATTCTAGTTAAAAAGGATATAAACTCTAAAAAGAAAACGTATGGTCTATTACTCCATAAAGATGGAAGTTGTTTAAAACTAGAGACTTCAATATTTTTAAATCCAGATATTAAATGGATATCTTTAAGAGATGTTTTTGTAAAAGGAGTTCTATGAGTAAAATCATCATAAAAAGATTTGTATATATATTTCCATTCAGGTGTTAATGTTATAACAAGACCACCAGGTTTTAATACTCTGTAGATTTCATTAAATATTTTTTCAGGATAATAAAAATGTTCTATAAATGATTTAGAATAAATAACATCAAAGCTGTTGTCGTTATAAGGTATTTTATCTTTTGTAACATCAATTATATTAATTTTTGCTTTTGGACAATATTCTTTAGCGTAATTCGATAAATCCAATCCATGACCGTCTAAACCATTTTCGATAAATTGATTTAAAAATTCCCCTCTTCCACAACCCAACTCAAGTAAAGAAGAATTTTTCTGAATATTGTATCTAGATATTAAGTGTTTAACCAAAATTGATGGGTATACTGTGAATGGAACATCTTTTTTATTATAAATAACATCCACATAATTAGAATTTTTCATTTTAAAATATGCTATTTTTTGTATAAAATTTCTACCAACTCAATTCTTACATTGTTTGGATCCAAACAAAAACAAACTTTTGCAAATTTTTCAGATGAGATAATTGGCTTGCTAAGAAATTTCACGTTTTTACTTCTTAATTTTTTGTAAACTTTATCTAAATTAGAGACTTCTATAGCAAAATGAACAAGACCGCTTGTATTAAAAGGTAGTTTTATTATTTTAGTTTTATTTTTTGAAAAAGAAATTAATTCTAATATTTCACCGCTCATCATCTTTAATTTTATCATATGAACATTTTCATTTTTTAGACCAATAATTTTATTTATATAATTCGAATTATCGCAAAAATCTTGAACAATTTTCATTCCTAAAATGTCTTTATAAAAAAAAACACTTTTTTTGATATCTTTACAAACTATACCAGTATGACGATATCTTTTTACAAAAGACTTATTTTTCATAAAAATTTTTTCCAATACTTTTATCTAGAATACTAATTCCTTCTTTTAAAGCATCATAAGAAATTGTTAATGGTGGACCAATTTTAATTGATTCTCTACCAGTATATACAACTAGTAGACCATTTTTCATTGCATCAAAACAAATGTTTCTTAAAATATTATTAATATTTTTTATTTTATTATTAAAAATTATTGAAAAAATTAATCCTTGACCAAGTATATGATGAATCTCTTTTGGATATTTTCTTTTAATATTATTAAGCAATTTATTTAATTTAATACCAATGGAAAAAGTTTTTTTGACTAGCTTTCTTTTTTGTAATTGATTTATTACTGAAATCCCCGCACTACAGGCGATAGGATTTGCTGAATTTGTGCTGCTCATATTACCTGTTTCAGGTAAATCCATAATTTCTTTTTTTCCTATCACACCTGATATTGCAACTCCACCACCCATACCTTTTCCACAGCAAAGTAAATCAGGCTTAATATTATAGTATTCATAACCAAAATTAAAACCTGTCCTTCCAAATCCAGATTGCATTTCATCAAAGGCAATTAATATGTCGTTTTCTTTACAAATTTTTTCAAGATTTTTAATATATTTCTTTGGATAATAAATAGCCCCCCAGCCTTGAAAAGTTTCTAGCATAACTCCACAAATATCTTTTTTTAAATTAACTTTTATTTTTAATTTTTTTATAGATTTTTCTAAAAATTTCTCAGAACTTGTACCTTTAAGCTTCCAAGGGTAGGGAAAAGGTAAATGGTGAATATTCCTATCATGATATCCAATCCATTCTTTTTGTTTTTTGTTTCCACTCATCATTTGTGCCCCCATGGTTCTGCCATGCCAATTACCATCAAAGCAAATAATGCCCAATTTTCTTTTCTTTTTTTTTTGACCATATAACCGCATTAATTTTAATGCCGCCTCTGTTGCTTCAGTTCCTGCTGACATTAAAAAAGCTTTATCAAAATTTCTTCCAGCAAAAGAAATCAATTTTTTTAAATAAGCATTCCTTATTTTATTAATATATGCATAGCTGTGTATTAAGTTAGTGTTTAAAGTTTTCTTGATGGATTTGACCAAGTCTGGATTTGAGTGTCCGATGTTTGCAACAAATATAGTTGAGGTAAAATCAATAAATTTATTTCCTGCAATATCATAAATATTAAAGTTTTTAGCTTTTGACCAAGCTAATGGTAATTGACCATGCATAGATCTAGACTCATTCTTTTCAAGATTATTTAATAATTGTTGTGTACCTGGGGCAGGAATTTTTGTTTTAATAAAAATATTTTTTGTTTTTATCATTTTTTTAAAAATTCTAAGTACTTAAATTGATCCAAGGTATCTATTTCATTAGTAAAAGCAGTCAAAAAAGCCATAGATTTTTTTCCAAATAATTTTTTATTTTTCAAGATAAAATCTTTTCTATACAAATCAACTACTCCATTGGCTGAATATGTTTTTTTAAAAAGCTGCCTTGGCGCATTAAGATCATCTAAGGTTTTACTAGAATTACAAATACCTTTTAATAAATTATTTTTAATTTCGAAGGTTTTATATGCTGTTTCTGGCATTTTGTTAACAGTTCTAAGAGAGTCATTTTTACTTTTTATAAATTTTTTAATAACAAGATCTATTATTCCTTTTTTTCTTAAAGGGGTTGTGGGTCGAATATGAGCAATTATGTCATAATTGATATTAATATTTTTCATTGCATGTTTTATAAATTCATAATCAGTTGATTTATCTTGGGATATTTTTTTAGGCCTCATTATAATTTCATCGGCACCACAATTAATTGAAATTTTTGCATATTTTTTTGAGTCCGTTGATACATAAATTTTTTTAATCATCTTACTTTCAATACAAGATTTTATAGACCAGTAAATCAAAGGTTTTTTTTTAAAAATCTTTATATTTTTATTTTTTAGACCTTTTGAGCCTGACCTCGCAGGAATTATTGCTATTACAATTGGTTTCATAATTTTTATTATTTTTTGATAGTTTAAAATAAATAATTTTTTTCAATTATACTTCAAAACATATATTTAATTATTCTATATGTGAACAAAAAATTCATTTAAAACAAATTATTTTTATTTGATCAAAATATTTTTTTTGATTGAAGACCATCTACAATAATATTTGCTCCTATCATGAAACTATTATTAGGGTTCATTAAATTTTGATAGACATACGCAATTTCTTCTGGTTTTCCAAATCTTTTAAGACCAACGTTTTGCTTAATAAATTGTTTAACTCCTCTCTTATTTTTTTTAATAATTTCCTCCCACCTACCTTTTTTAAAAAAAATATTACCTGGACTAACACAATAAACTCTAATTTTTTTTTCTAACATTTTTTCAGATAAATGATTTGAATAAGCTATTAAAGCTGATTTTGCTATCGAATATGTCATTGGTGCTTGAAGGCGTTCAATACCTGCTATTGCAGCTGTAAAAATAATAGATGAAGACAATCTTTTACTTTTTCTAAAATATTTTGTAAATTCATTTACAATGTTGACATTAACAAAAAAATTTTTGTCAAATACATTCTTCCATTCCTTTAAATTTTTAGGCATCTCAAAACTCACTTTACCCGTACCCACAAAAGTCACTAGGTGATCTATTTTAGATTTAAAAAAAGTTTTGCACATTTTGTGTATTTTTGAGTTGTCAAATTTAAAACAATCAGTGACCACAATTTTATATAGGCTTTCACCTAAAAAAGATTTTACATTTTTAATGTTTTGGGTTGATTTACAAACTATAATAATTTTTGCACCGTTTTTAATTAAATTATGTGCCAGATAAAGCCCTACACCATTTGCTCCCCCAAATATAATAATATTTTTATTAAAAAATTCATTTTTTTTTATATTTTTTTTCATAACTTTTTTAAGGTTTTTTTAAATTTTTAAAATAATATATAGAATATGTTAAATTACTAATAATCTATTTTATTTATTTCAACTTTATTAGATTATATCTTTATTTTTATAATTGTGGTAATAATTTAGGAATTAATTCTATTAAATAAGACATTATGACTAATCATTATTATATAAATAGAATTTATTTAAATCAAAAAAATTTATAATTACATATTATGATTTCTAACTTTGAAAATATTGTTGATAAACATAAAAATGATATTTGCATAATTGTTGGTGCAGGACCTACAATGAATGAATTTGATTATGATAATTTTAAAGGTCAAATTATTTTAATTGGTGGAGCTATTCTAAGAATAAATAAAAATGTAAATCCCAATTATTTAATTTCTTGTAATAATCATTTTCCAATAGTTAATGTAAAATCTCATGTTGATGTTGTAAGTAGTTTTAGAAGTAATCCAACTTGGATATTATCTGATACTTGCGCACACAGTGATTTGTGGGAATTTGACTTAAAAAAATATGAGAGTTTACCAATTAATTGCATGTTTTTTGATGATAGGCATTATGATTTTAAAAATTGTTACCCTAAATCAAAATGTTGTGAATTTTTAAATATATACCCAAAAAGGAAATCATTGATGGAATTTGTAGAAGATAAATATTCAAGTAAATTTAATTTCAATGAAAGAGGTGGAAGCTCAGTGGTAGACGATGCATTTATGATTGCAACATTAATGGGATTTAAGAAAATACTTATCCAAGGTGTAGATTTGCCAGACAAATATTATCAAGGTAAAATTAAAGGAATAGAATATTATGGAGCTTATAATAAAGAAGCTGACAAGTTTGAAGATGAACAAATAAATGACTTAATAAGAAAAAAATATTTTTTTTACTACCTTAAAAATTTAAATTTTAAACCTTATCTAAAATCTTTTTTTTCAAAAATATCAAAAAAAATTACAAAAAAATCTATATTTTCTGACCAACTTAACGTAAGTTTAAATATTTTCCAATGGTTATCTGATATTTGTAGCGAAAATAATATGGAAGTTTTCTATTTAAGTAAAAATTCAAATTTGAAAAAAATTAAAAATATAAAATTTCTTAGTTTTAATGAATTTAAAAAAAAATAAATTTATTTCTTCTATTTTCCTTAAAAACATTAATTTCTTTTTTTTTAAAACTTAAATTTTTGTTTATAAAATTATCTAAAAAAGCAAGTAAGTTGTATTTTTTAAATAAAAGTTCTCTTTCTTTGTTACATAAAAATTTATGATTTTTTTTTTTAATTATTTTTTCAATCAAAATAAAATTTTTATCATTATCATTTTTGCTTAAATAAAAAAAATTATTTTTAGGAAAGTAATCACTAATATTTGAACAACCTAAGTAAATTGGGTTTGTTCTAGTAATTAATGGATCTGATAATTTTTCTGTCCAAAAGTTTTTGCCAAAGTAGTTTTCAATAGCGATATGGTAGCTAAAATCTTTTAAAGCATATAATTTATCAGATACAGGATTATAATCTCGTCCAAATACTTCAATATATTTTCCAAACTCTCTTTTTAATCTATTTAAAATTTCATTTCTGATATCATGCTCTATACAATAAGATTTATTTGTTTGTATTATTGATATTAATTTTTTTTTTTTAAAATTTATCTTATACATTTTTTTGAAATTAATATTTTTACTACTCAATTTAGGATTTCTATTTACACCAACATGCCACGGAAAGTATGTCGTATTATAAATTTTGTTATTATGTTTTGCTTTGTTGTCTGAAGTAATTAACCAACGAAACTGATTTATATAATCTGATTTATATTTATGTATCGAGGGAGGCTCACAAGCCAGTAATAATGTATTGTAAAAATTATAAGTATTATTTTTGAGTTTTTTATAATTATTAAAAACAACTAAAAAATCTATTTTAGTATCTCTTGGGATATCATCCTCTTTAAAAAAGAAATTACAATTATATAACTTACTTGTTCCCGTAGGTGATATTCTAATCCAATCTTCATCATCTTGTGTATTAAAAAAAACATTAATCATTTTTTACATATTAAATAACGAATAATAAATATAGATAAATTAAATTTAAATAAAATTATTTTTAAATTTATTATTTGCTTCTCCTAAAATTTTTAAACTCTTTTAATACATCTAATGATGTTTTGTTTTTAATTATATTATTGAAATACGTTTTTGGATAAGACTTTAAAGTAGTACATTTAAAGAAAAAATTTCCATATTTAACTTTTTTATTAAATTTATTGGCTATTTGATCAATAGAAAATAATCTATGTCTATAAAAGTTTACATGTTTTTTTTTGTCCTGTTTTATCAAAAGGATTATTAATTGTAACACCTCGTTATAGTGTATAAATGAATATTTTGAGTTTTGAGTAAGTCCAATTTTTGGGCTTTTCGTAAATAGTATTTTGTATATAGTATTTTTTCTCATTTCCTCACCGATTAAAGATCCAAGTCTGATAACGTAATCTTTTTTACCACAGAAGAATGTCTCACATATTTCTTTTGATTGTTTATATAAGCTATTATTTTTTTTATCATGTACTAACATTGTAGAAATAAAAATTGTTTTTCTTGACTCAAGTTTTGAGATTAAGTAAGACAATCTTATATTCTCTAAAAACTTTTTTAGATCATTACCCGTATAAAAACCACAATGTATTATAAGATCCCAATTTTTTTTTTTATAAAAAGAAAAATTTTTTTTTCTTTTAAGTCTATGTCCCCCTAGTTTTTTTGATAAAAACTTACCTAATCCTGAGTTTGTTCCACTAATTAATATATTGTTTTTCAACATTTAAAAATTATAACTTAAACAAAATATAATATAAAACCAAAATTCAAATAAAAATGAACTCAATTACTCTTTTATTAATAGGTTTAATCTCAATTATTATTTTAAATAAAAGTTTTGAAATTGGAAAATTTTTAAACATTGTTGATATCCCTAATAAAAGAAAACTTAATAAAAATAAAGCTGTAAAAATAGGTTCGATACTTTTTTTATTACCCATATCATTTATGTTAATTACAATTTATTTAAAAAATAGTTTATTAAATATAGAAATAATCTCTTTGGTATTTGTTTTATTTTTCTTTTTTTTAATCGGCTTTGTAGATGATAGTATTGGTCTATCAGCCACTAAAAAAATAATATTATATTTTATTATAACTTTTATATTTGTTAAATTAAATTCTAGATTTGAAATTCATAGTTTAAATTTTTATTTGTTTGAGACTAAAGATATAAAAAATATTTCAATATATTTTACATGTTTTTGTATAATCTCGTTAATTATAGCTGTAGATCTGATGGATGGTATTAATCTTACAACAAGCATATTTTTACTTAGTAAATTGCTGATTGTATATTTTACATTTGAGGAAATGATTTTTCAAAAACAATTGATATTATTTCTAATAGTTCCTTTAATTCTTTTTTTATTCTTTAATGCTAAAGGAAAAGTATATCTTGGCACTGGTGGCACATGTGTTTTAGCCTTTTTTATTTCTCTTATAATAATTGATAAAGCGAATAATTATCCGAATTTATTGAGTGCTACTCATATTTTAGCACTTCTTTTGATTCCTGGACTTGATATGATTAGAGTATTTCTAATACGTTTCTTTAAAAATGGAAAAATATTTACTCCTGATAAAAGACATCTACACCATCTTATGGAAAATAAATACGGCGCTAAAAGCACAATAACTATTTTGTCTTTATTATTTATTTTAACAGATTTAACAATTATTTGTTTATACGATTTTGTTTATTATATAGTTTTAATAGAATTTTTAATATTCTTAACAATTTTAAAAGTTTGTAGCCATTCTTATAAATGACAAAAATTTTTCAAATATTTAATAAAATAAATTCACTCAAATTATTTTATATTATAATTATTTTTTCTCTTATTTTAAGTATTCTAGAATATATCTTCATCTTTACAATTTATTCTCTTGTTGACTATCAATTAGTGGATAATCTAAATCCTTATCTAGTAAATATTATTCTTTTTTTTGAGCAAAATTATCAAGTAGATTTAAAAATATTTGATTTCATATTAGTATTTGTAATTGGAGTTTTTTGTCTTAAGACAACAATTTATATCTTTTATAATTATATTATCTCTTATTTCAGTCAAAATATAAGTTTTAAATTAGCTAGTAAAATTTTTGCCAACTCTTTTAATGATAAAAAAGATGTTTTGATAAATAATAGAAATAGCAGTTATTATAAAAATACTATTATTGTAGATATTCCCTTATTTATTAGTTCAGTAGTTCAACCTTTGTTTTTCTTAATTAGTGATGCCTTAATTTTGATCGCTATATTGATTTTTTTGTTTTACTCTAATGCACTAGTATCTTTTTATCTTATATTATTTATATTTCTAACCTGCTTAATATTTTACTTATATCTAAAAAATAAATTAATTATTTGGGGAAATATTAGAGAACAATCTTCTACTAATTTAATTAAAAATTTAAATGAAGTTTATAAGGGTTTACTCGAGATTAAAATATATAATGTAGCTAAGTTTTTTTTTAATAAAGTATCGAATGAATTAAATAACATTAGAGGTTCACTTACAAAGTTAAATTTTTTTATTCATATTCCTAGGATTGTACTTGAGATAATTATATTTTTTTCAATTTTTCTTTTAATTTTTTTATCATCAAATAATGATAGTAACATTTCAATTTTACCGTATTTATCAGCTGCTGTTGCAGCTTCTATCAAAATTATTCCAATGTTTAGTAGAATAATGACAGGTGTCCAAGGTTATTATTTCGCGAGAGAAGTTGTAAGTAAAATTAACTTTTTAATAAAAAATAATTTTATTAAAGATAACTTTTTTAAAACAATAAAAAAATTTAATAGTATTAATGAAATTCGAATTAAAAATTTGTCTTTTAGATTTAAAAATAAGATCTTAATAAATAAACTCAATTTAAATATAAAAAAGAAAAAAATAATTGGAGTAACAGGGGAAAGTGGTAGTGGTAAGAGTACATTAGCAAGAATTCTGGGCGGTGTTGAAAAAAATTTTACTGGGACTATAAAATATTACAATAATCAGGATAGACTATCATACGAGTCCCCAATACTTGGTTTAACTGCCATAATACCTCAAGATGTTTTTGCATTTGATGATACTTTAGAAAATAATATATCATTCCAAATTAATAAGATTGATTTGGAAAATAAAAAATTAATCACCAATTTAACAAAGAAATTAGATATCGATACAAAAAGAAGAATTGGAGAAGATGGAAAAAAAATTTCAGGGGGACAAAAACAAAGATTAGGCGTTGTCAGATCATTATTTTTTGATAAAGAGTTTATTATTTTTGATGAATCTACATCAAATTTAGACACGAATAATAAGACAATATTATTAAATACGATAAAAAAATTGAAAGAAAAAAAACTAATTTTAATTATAAGCCATGACAAAAAGTTTTTAGATATTTGCGACTCTGTTTATGAACTCAAAAAGGGTAAGCTTAAGTTGAAAAAAAAATTAAAAAATTAATTAAAGATTAAATAATTTATTTAGTAAAAATATGATCATAATAAAAACACCATATCGAATATCTTTTTTTGGAGGAGGAACTGATTACCCAGAATGGTATAATAAATTCAAAGGAAAAACTATAAGTACATCAATCAATTATTATAGTTATCTTACTTTAGCTAAACTAAAAAAATTTTTTAAATACAATTATAGAATTAGATATTATTACAGAGAGGAGGCTAAAAAAATAAGTGATATCAAACATCCAACTATTAGAAATGTATTAAAATATAAGAAATTTTCTTATGGAATCAGCTTAAATCATTTTGGCGAACTCCCTGCAAAAACTGGCATTGGTTCAAGCTCTTCATTTACTGTTGGATTATTACATGGAATAGAACAACTTAAAAAAAAAAAGATATTAAAAAAAATACTTTATAGAGATGCAATACATTTAGAACAGAACCTAAATAAAGAAACAGTAGGATCTCAAGATCAAATTATATCTACTCTAGGAGGTTTTCAAGTTATTGATTTTTCAAAAAAAAAGATTATCACAAAAAATTTGAAAAAATTTAAAAGCAATATTAAAGAAATAGAAAATTCATGTCTTCTTATTTATTCTGGAAAACAGAGAAGCTCATACAAAATAGCAAAAAAAAATATTTCAAGCATTAATTTAAAAAAAAAAATATTATCAAGAATTATATAAAACTGCAATTAAAGGAGAAAAACTAATAAAATCAAAAAATTTTAAAATTAAAAAATTTGCTCAATTAATAAATGAAAGTTGGTATTTAAAGAAAAAAACATCTAGCTTAATATCAAATTCAAATATTGATAGAATATTTAAAATTGCTCTTAATAATGGTGCACTTGGAGGAAAATTACTTGGAGCAGGTCAATCTGGGTTTGTTTTAATTATTGCAAAAAAAAATAAACATGAAAAAATAAAAAATTCTTTAAAGAAATATACTATTATAAAACCAAAGTTTGAAACACGTGGAAGCACAATAATTTATGAGAAAAGTTAGTAAAGAATTTTTAATTAAATTTGAAGAAAATATCAAAAAAATTTATGAAAATGGTAAAATTAAAGCACCAATTCATTTATCCGGAAATAATGAAGACTCTCTTATAAAGATATTTAAAAGGATAAACAAAAAAGATTGGGTCTTTTCAACTTGGAGAAATCACTATCACGCATTATTGCATGGTATAGATGGTAAGTGGTTGCATAAAGAGATCGTTTCAGGAAGAAGTATGGGAATAATTAATAAAAAAAAAAATTTTTTTAGTTCTGCTATAGTTGGTGGCATTCTTCCAATATCTTTGGGTGTTGCATTATCAATTAAAAAGCATAAAAAAAAACAAAAAGTTTGGGTGTTTATTGGAGACATGACATTCGAAACTGGTGTATTTCATGAAACTTACAAATACGCAAAAAATTTTAATTTACCAATACATTTTATTATTGAAGATAACGGCTTAAGTACAAATACACCCACTAAGAATGCTTGGGGAAAAAGATCTAAAATCAAAAAAAATAAATATATTTCCTATTATAAATATAAACGAAATTTTCCTCATCATGGTACAGGAAGTTGGATATTATTTTGAAAAAAAAATATAAAAACGAATTAATTAGATCTATGGAAATGTTGTCAAAACATAAGAGAACAATATTTATTGGCCAGTCAGTAAAATATTCAGGTAATGCTATTTTTAATACGCTTGTAAAAGTTCCAAACAAAAAAAAAATTGAAATGCCTGTTTTTGAAGAAGTTCAAATGGGTCTTTCTATTGGAATGGCACTTGATGGAAATATTCCTATTTCTTGTTTTCCAAGATTTGACTTTTTAATACTGGCATGTAATCAGCTTTTAAATCACTTAGATAAGATCCAGAAAATGTCAAAAAAACAATTTCAGCCGAAAGTGATAATAAGAACGTCTATTGGTTCAAAAAAACCTTTAGATGGAGGCCCTCAACATACACAAGATTACACAAAGATTTTTAAAAGTGTTTTGTCAGAAGTTGAAATTATTTATCTTAATGATGCAAATAAAATTTACTCACAATTTAAGTATATGATAAATCCAAAAGTAAAAAAAAGTTTTTTGGTAATTGAGAATGGTGATTTCTATAATGATAAATAATAATAATTTCTTTTTTAAAAAAAAAGTCTTAGTAACAGGTGGATCAGGCATGATTGGAAGACAATTAGTTGATTTATTAATTAATTGTGGTGCGAAAGTTACAGTGGTTGCTATGGATGATATAGTAAATATAAAAAATGTTTTTTATAAAAAAAAAGATCTTAGGAATTTTAATAATTGTTTAGAGGTTTGTAAAAATAAAGATATAGTTTTTCATTTGGCTGGTATCAAAGGTTCACCAAAAATGACAATTGAACAACCAGCTTCTTTTTTTGTAAACACATTAACTTTTAGTTTGAATATGATGGAAGCAGCTAGGCAGAAAGGTGTAAAAAGTTATTTATTTACGAGCTCAATTGGAGTCTATTCTCCAAGCAAAATTTTTAAAGAGGAAGATGTATGGAAAACATTTCCATCAAATAATGATAAATTTGCTGGATGGGCAAAGCGAATTTGTGAACTTCAGTCAACTGCTTATGAAATACAATATAAATGGAAAGGGGTCTCTATAGCAAGGCCAGCTAATGTTTATGGACCGTATGATAATTTTGATATAAGAAATGCCATGGTAATTCCATCATTAATAAATAAAGCAATAGCTACAAAAAAATCTTTAAAAGTTTGGGGAGATGGATCAACAGTAAGAGATTTTATACATAGCAAAGATGTTGCTAGAGCAATGATGTTATTAGTAGAAAAAAAAATTAATCAGCCTATTAATATTGGAAGTGGAGAGAAGACCTCAATAAGGAAAATAGTTGAAATTATACAAAAAAAATTGCCAAAACAAATCAATATAGTTTGGGATAAATCTAAGCCTTCTGGTGACAAGATAAGACTAATGGACATAAAAAAGTTAAAAAATCTTGGTTTTCAACATGAATATACAATTAAGAATGGCATAGAGGATACGATCGATTGGTATACAAATTATAGAAAGAAAAAAAATAAAATGATTAAATATAATTCTTTTTTAGAGAAATTATAAATAATTTTTTTTGTACCAATTTAATGTTTTTAAAATACCCATTTTAAGACTGGTCTTTCTTTTCCATCCCAATTCTTTTTTTGCAAATGATGTATTTAGAGCCAAAGATGTTTTAATAGATTTTTTTGATAAATCATTTTGTAATATAAAATTTTTTTTTGATAAGAAGTTAATTTTACTAACAATCTCATTTATTGAGAAATGTTTTCCATAACCACAATTGTATATTCTAAAATTACTTTTTTGATATTTAATTACTTTTTCCACAAAATTAATCAGATCATCAATATAAAGCAAGTCTCTTCTTTCTGTTCCTTGACCCCAAATTACTAATTTATTTTTTGAATTAAAAATCTTATTAATTGTAGCACCAAAAAAATGACTTTTTTTTAAGTCAAATTTATCATGAGGTCCATAAATATTAGAATGGCGAATACAGGTATATTTAATTTTAGAAATCGTTGAGTAAAATCTGCAGAGGTCCTCAACATAAAGCTTTGTTTTTGCAACACCAAAATAAGATTTATAGATATTTTTTTCTTTAATAATTATTTCTTTTAAAGGTTTTTTTTGACTTGGATACATAACGGTGCAGCTAAAAAAAATAAATCTACTAACTTTTAAGTCGTAACATGCTTGCAAGATAAGAGAGTTCATTATTGCATTATCAGTGACATGTAAATAAGGCTTATTTAATATATCTTTTGCGCCCGACGTAGTAGCCGCTGCTTGAATTATTATATCTTGATCTTTGATAATTTTATAAACTTTTGTTTTATTTCTTAAATCAGCCTTAATCCATTTGACACTCTTATCTTTTGTTGGACTACTTTTTAAGTAAGTTGCAGTTAGTATAATATTTTTTCTTTTTTTAAATTTGTTCACTAGATTTGTTCCAATGAATCCAGTTCCTCCACAAACTAAAACTCTTAATTTCATTTATTTCTAAAGTCTTCTAAAAGGTTTTTTAAACTTTTTTCAAATTTTTCTTTCGGTTTCCAATTACAATGTTTCATAAATTTTGAACAATCTGGAATTTGAAGAGTTACGTCTGTTTTTCTCAAAAGTTTTTTGTCAATTTTTGTTTTAATTTTGACATAAGACATTTTTTTTAAAAGATCTAATATTTTTTTTATTTTAACAGTTTTACCTCCACCTATATTATATATTTGTCCAATTCTTCCTAAGGTTGCAGCTTTCCAATAAGCCTCCATAGCGTCGTTAATACCAATTATCGTTCGAATTGAGTTTAAATTTCCATGTTTCAAAATTTTATTTTTTCCTTTTTCAATCTCTGCTATTTGATTTGCCCAATTAGATGAAAATAAATTATTTCTCCTTGAGTTAAAATAGCTAAACATCCTCGTTATAATTATTTTCAAATTGAAATTCTTATAATATGTTTGAGATAGTAAATCTTGAAATGTTTTTGAAACTGCATAAGGACTTGCTGGGTTTATTATATTTTTTTCAGATATTGGAGTATTTTCTTTTTTTACCGTACCGTAAACTTCTGAAGTGCTACAAATTAATATTATAGGATTAATTTCTAATTTTCTAACAGCTTCTAATAAATTTATTGTAATATTATTATTATTGTTAATTATTTCTTTTGGATTATCAAATGATAATCTTACGTCAGCATTTGAAGCTAAATGAAATATGGCACATGGTTTTATTTTATTTAATATTTTTTTTGTTGATGCATAATTATTAAAGTCACATCTATATAATTGAATTTTTTTAAAAATTTTTTTTAAGTTATTAAAATTTCTTTTTCTATATGTTCCGTAAATTTGAACATTTGGATAATTGTTATTTATATATTCTGCTAGAAAACTTCCTCCTGACCCACATATTCCGGTTATAAAAACCTTTTTAAATTTTCTCATTAATAATTGTTTTTAATATTTACTCTTGATATTTTGAAAATATTTATTAATTCTTTTATTCCATGGTCTAAAGAGTAAACAGCTTTAAAACCTTTTTTTTCGATTTTTTTGTTACTTACGAAATAATCTCTTTTATCCGGATCTTTTCGATCATTTTTTATTAAGATTTTAGTCTTAGGAATATGTTTTTTAATTTTTTTAGCTAAATCATGCTTAGTAATGTTAGCTGAAGATAGTCCTAAATTATAAACATTTGATTTTAATTTTTTAAAATTTTTTATAGAAAATAAAAAAGCTAATACGATATCATTAATGTGGATATAGTTTCTTCTAAAATTTTCCTCGAATAAAACTAATTTATTATTATAGAATGCCTCATATACAAAATTATTTACCAATAAATCAGTTCTCATTCTAAAGGAGCTTCCAAAAACTGTTGCCAATCTAAAAGAAATTGAATTTTTATGCTTTAAAATTAATTTTTCTGCCTCCATTTTTGTTTTTCCATAATGAGATATTGGGTTAATTTCTGAATTTTCATCACAATACGCATTTTTTTCCCCAATGCCATAACCTGAGTTTGTGGTCGGATAAATGATTTTTTGATTTCTTTTTATATGCTTCATCAATAATTTTAAGGAACCAACATTAGTCATTGTGGCAAGTTTTTTTTTCTTTTCACAGAGAGGAGCTCCAACAAGTGCAGAAAGTGGAATTATAAAATCTTTATTTTTTATATGTTGAATTATATTTTTTTCATTATTTGTGTCTAATTTAAAAAATTTAAAATTTTCAAATTTATATAGGTGATTCAAGCTTTCTTTGTTATAATTTAAGATATCTAATACAGTTACTTCATAGTTATTATTAACTAATGCCGTAACTAAAGAAGACCCTATATATCCTGCGCCACCAGTAACTAAAATTCTTTTCATCTAGTATTTTCTAAAAGGTTGTGAAGTTTTTTTATTTGTTTAGACAAATCAATACCCGCATTACCTATAAAGAAACCATCTCGATGTGCTTTGTTTGCAACTGGCAAAGATCTAAAGATTTCATAATTGAAATGATTTATATATGGATGTTTTGTAATACAACCTCCTGTAATCATCCTATATTCAATTTTATTCATTTTTAAAATTTTAAAAATTTTTGTTTTAAGTTTTATATTTGATCTTCTTAAAATTAAAGTAAAAGCAAAAGAAGAATTTTTGTGAGCTGTTTTTTGAATATGAAATAATTTACTGTTTCCAAATAATTTAGAAAAGAGTTTCCAATTTTTTATTCTTATTTTTTCAAGATTTTTAAGTTTTTTTAGTTGTTCAATTCCTACAGCAGCGTTTAATTCACCTGGTCTAACATTATATCCTGGATACAGGAATTTATATAAATTTCTTTTTTTCTCGTCTATTTGAAGATTTTTTTTTGACTTAGGTAGATCTCTAGCCCAACCATGTGCCCTTATTGATTTTAATATACAATAAATTTCAAAATTATCAGTTAAAGCCATTCCACCTTCCATCGTTGAAATATGATGTGAATAAAAAAAGCTATGAGTAGATATATCACCAAATGTACCTGTTTTTTTATTATTTATTTCAGATCCAAGACTTTCGCAGTTGTCTTCAAACAAAATAATATTTCTTTTTTTACAAAGTTTTCTTATCTTTTCAAGCTCACAAGGAACACCAAGGATATTTACAACAACTACCATCTTAGTTTTTTTTGTGATTGCTTTTTTTAATAATTCAAAATTGATATTAAGATCATCTAAATTTACATCAACAATTTTGATTTTTAAACCATATTGCTGTAAAGGGGAGTATGTGGTACTCCATCCAATTGCAGGAACTATTACTTCATCATGTCGTTTTAATTTTTTATTTTTTAAAAAAAAAGAAGCAATAGATAATAGGTTAGCTGATGAGCCTGAATTAGTCATAACAGCATATTTTCTTCCTAAATATGAAGCAAATTTTTTCTCAAATTCCTCTACTTTTGAACCCATAGTAAAGTAATTTGACTTTATCACCTTTCTTAATGCTACGTTTTCTTTTTCGTTCCATGTGGAGAAATTTAGAGGATAGAATGTCATTTTAATTTCTTATTATAGATAATATTAATTGTTTAAAATTTTTTTGGGTATAGTAAAATTTAATACCACTTTTACTAGCGCATTTAAAGTCTGATATTTTATCTCCTATCATAAAACTTTTATTTAAATTTATTAATCTATCTTTAATTATACTTTTTATCATTAAATTACCTGGTTTTCTGTAATTTGATCTCTTTCTGAATTTTTTAATTTTTGCCATCGGATGGAAGGGACAATACTTTACATCAGAAATAAAAATATTTTTTTTTGCTAACGTGGTTTTTATAAATTTTTGTAGTTTAACAAAATCTTGAATTTTATATTTACCTTTTGCAATACCTGCTTGATTGGTTACAATAAAAATTTCATAATTTTTATTGTATAGTTTTTTTAAACCTTGTAAGACACCTGTTTTAAATTTAAAGTCTTTAATTTTATGTGTGTATCCTTTATCATAATTTATAACTCCATCTCTATCTAAAAATACTGCAAATTTTTCAAAAAAATATTTATAGTTTTTTTTGATAAGCTGTAAATTTTTTTTTGTACCTATATCAAGAAATTTTTTATCTTTAATAAATTCTCCACTTATCCGATTTTTGTTAATTAACAATGGAATTATATCATTTTCTAATGATTGGCTTTTATTGTTTAGATAATTCAAAATTTCTTTTTTAAAAAAGTATAATCCTCCATTCATTAAATTACTTTTTTTTTTATATAAAATTTCTTTTTTTTTATTCATTTTAAGATTTGATAATTTATTGTTACTTGGATAATTAAGATTTTTTGTTAAAGTCATTAATCCAATCTTATCACTCTGGATTTTCAAGTTTTCTAAGCTCACATCAAAAAAAGTGTCACCATTTACTATATAAAAATCGTTAAGTTTGTTTTTAATTAATTTCAAGCAACCGAAAGTATCAAGTGGTTTTTTTTCTATTAAGCACTCAATTTTTGTAAAATTAACAATTTTTCCATGGTATTTCTTTTTGATAACGCCTCCTCTATATCCAGCCATAATATAAATTTTGTTGAGATCAAACTTTGAAAAATGATTAATTATAAAACTCAAAAACGGTATATCTTTTATCTTTATCATTGGTTTAGGTTTACCGTTCAAATAATTTTTAATTCTTGTACCTTTACCACCAGCTAAGATGACTAAATCCTTTTTTTTTGTTTTTAAATTCATAAAAATATGTATAGATAAATGTTCTTGTCAGACAAGTATTTAATATGAAAAAAAAGATAGCTTTAATAACAGGTATTACTGGTCAAGACGGATCTTATTTGTCTGAGTATCTGATAAAAAAAAAATATATTGTACACGGATTAAATAGAAGAACATCACTTTTTAATACCAATAGAATTGATCACTTATTTAATAATAAAAAACTTAAAAATAAATTTTTCTTACATTATGGGGATTTGAATGATCCTGGTTCTATTGATGACTTAATTAAGAAAATCAAACCGACGGAAATTTATCACCTCGCAGCACAAAGTCATGTTAAGGTTTCATTTGAAACACCTGAATACACAACAAATACTATAGCGTTGGGAACATTGAGAATATTGGAAGCAATAAGAAAAAATAACCCTAAAATAAAATTTTATAACGCATCTACTTCTGAAATGTATGGAGATACCAATAAGGCGCCACAAAATGAAGAGACAACTTTTGCTCCAAACAGCCCATATGGAATTGCAAAATTATATTCACATTTGTTGACCAAGCATTATAGAGAAGCTTACAAGATATTTGCATGTAGCGGTATATTATTTAACCATGAGTCACCGAGAAGAGGCCAAACATTTGTTACTAAAAAAATTGTTTCAGCTCTTGTTAAAATAAAAAATGGAAAACAAGATTGTCTTTACTTAGGGAATATATATTCGAAAAGGGACTGGGGTCATGCCAAAGAATATGTTGAAGCACAATACAAAATGCTACAATTAAAGAATCCTGATGATTTTGTAATTTCTACTGGTAAACAATATTCAATAAAAACTTTTGTAAATAAAGTTTTATCTCAACTTCATTTAAAAGGTAAATGGAATGGAAAAGAATTAAATGAAAATTATATTTACAAAGGTAAAAAAATTATAAAAATAAGTAAAAAATATTTTAGACCTCAAGATGTCAATAATCTGCTAGGAAACAGCAATAAAGCAAAAAGAAAATTAAAATGGAAACCAAAAATTACTTTAGATAAACTTATTTCAGAAATGATTGATGAAGAAATAAAAATTATTTAGTAATCTTAGATGAAAAAATTTGCTAAAATTTTATTAACGGGTTCTACAGGTATGGTTGGTAGAAGTATTTTATTTAATAAAAAAAGTAGTAAGTATAAATTTTTAACACCTAGTAGAAAAAAACTTGATTTATTGAACTATAATAAAGTATTTAATTATATAAAGAAAAATAATCCAGACATAATTATCCATGCTGCAGGTATAGTTGGAGGTATACATAAAAATTTAAAGGAGCCAAAAAAATTTTTGGTCGAGAATATTGAAATAGGAAAAAATGTAATTTTATCAGCACATTTGAATAAAATTAAAAAAATTATAAATCTTTCAAGTAGTTGTGTTTATTCACCACATTCCAAAGGACCGCTTAAAGAAAGTCAAATATTAGATGGAAAATTCGAACCATCAAATGAAGCTTATGCTTATGCCAAAGTTTTTAATACATTATTGTGCAATTATATAAACAAAGGAAATAATAAATTTAGCTATAAAACTTTAATTCCATGTAACTTATTTGGAGAGTTTGATAGTTTTGAACCTCAAAAATCTCATTTAGTGGCATCTATCATATTTAAGATTAATAAGGCGATTAAAACAAAAAAAAAAACAGTTGAAATTTGGGGTGATGGCCAGTCAAGACGTGAATTTATGTTTACCAGAGATTTTTCAGACTTCATATATTTTTCAATTAAAAATTTTGATAAACTTCCAGATAATATAAATGTTGGAATGGGATATGACTTAAAAATAATTGATTATTATAAACAAGTTAAAAAGGTACTGAATTGGAAAGGTAACTTTACTTACAATCTGACTAAACCATCAGGTCAAAAAAGAAAATTGCTTAATATAAAAAATCAGAAAACTCTTGGATGGATGCCAAAGTATTCGTTAGAAAAATCTATTAAAATATCTAATGAATATTTTTTAAAAAATGAAAAAAATAATAATTAAATTTTCTGGAGGATTTGGTAATCAACTGTTTCAGTATTCTTTAGCAAAGCATTTAGAGTTAGATAAGAAATTTAATATTATTCCAGACTTTAACTTTTTTAGAACTTACAAATTACACAAAAATTATATAAAAAAAATAGGTTTTGAAGAAGATAATTTAAAATTATATTTTAGTTCAAGTTTTTTCCCAAATAAATTACTGCCAATATTAAGGCACTATTTGCAGCTTGTAAATCGATGTAAATTCGTAAAAGAAAATGAAAATATGAAATTTATAAATTTAAATAGATATTATTCTAAAAATTTATATTTAGATGGCTATTGGCAAAATATTAAATATTTTTCTAAAAGTTCTGAAAAAATTAAATTCATCATTAATAATTTTTTACTAAAAAATAAAAAAAAAAATTCTAATATTTTTAAAAACAATCAAAAGCAAAATAATTATGTAATGATTCATTTACGGTTTAAAGACTATAAAAATAAAGGAAATATAATTAAACATGGATTATTGAATAAAGACTATTATTTAAAATCTATAAAATTATTGAATAAAAAAAAAAAAATAATAAATTTATAATTTTTTCTGATGAAATTAATTCTGCAAAAAAAAAACTTAGTTTTTTAAAAAACAAAATATTTTTTGATAAAAAAGGTATCAGTGATCCAATTACAACTATGTATCATATGACTAAATGTAATGACTTTATTATTTCAAATAGTACATTCAGTTGGTGGGCAGCTTATCTCAGTAAAAGTTCAAATAAGACTGTTATATGTCCTGCTGATTGGTATGTATCAAAAAAGCATAAAAAAATTTCATACGGTAAAAAATGGATCAAGATTTAAATCGATTGATATCAATTCAGAGTGATACGAATAGCGATGAACTTTTTACTAAAAATAGAAAATGGATTTCAAATTTTTTTAAAGATGATGGTAATTTGGGGTTTATTAATCTAAGAAAAAAACTTGCAGAGAATAATATTTTTATTAAAAATCATGATTATTTCAAATCCCAAGATAATCCAAATATTGAAATACATTTTACTAAAACGTACAAAAGAAAATTTAACTGTATTCAATACTTATTATTACCAGAAGCTAAAGAAATTATTAAAACTAATGACTTGAATAAGTTAAGAATTCATTATGACAAAATATTTTGTCAATATGATGATTATGTAGATAATAAGAAAATATTTAAATTGTACTATCCTTATGATTTAAATATCTCAAGCAACACAAATCAATTCAATAAAAGGAAATTTGCATGCATAATCACATCAAATAAAAATTTAAAATTTAACACTAGGAATAATCTTTATCCTTTTCGTTATGAATTAATCAGATGGTATGAAAAAAATAGGGAAAATAAACTTGAATGTTTCGGTATGGATTGGAATATGCCAATGAGAAAGACTGGTTATTTTGGAAGAGTTTTTAACTTTATTAATAAATATGGTTTTTACAACTTATATTATAAGGCTCCGAAAAATTATATGGGGATAGTCAATTCTAAAAAAGAAATATTATCAAATTTTAAATTTGCATTTTGTTTTGAAAATTGTTCAATCGATGGATATTTATCTGACATAATATTTGACTCAATGAATACTTTAACTGTGCCAATATATCTAGGACCTAAAAATACAAGTGAATACTTGCCAGAATCATGTTTTATTAATTATAGAAATTTTAAAAATCTCGAAGAGCTTGATAAGTATTTAGATAGTATAGATAAAAAGAAATATGAAGAATATGTACACAATATTTTTTCATTTTATAAATCTTCCAAGTCAGAAGTTTTCAAAATAAATTCATTTATCAACACTTTAGTTGATAATATAAAAATAGATCTCAACATAGTTTAAATATACAAAATTTTAAAATAAGAAATAAGTAATAATGTATATAAGTATCTCCGAGATAATTGAAATAATTTAATAAATCTTAAAAAATTTATTTTTTTAACTTTTATCTTTAATTTTTTATACTCTTTTTTATCATAATGATTTTTTATAATTCTAATTTGGTCTCTATATCTAAGAACATCTAGATTTGCTTTATCATCAATATCTAATTTTTTCCTAATCTCTCTTTTTTTTACATAATTTTCAATAACTTTCAAAAAATCTGATTTTGAAATTTTTACTCTTTCATGATTTGTAATTTGTTCTTTAGTGACTCTTATTGAACATAGATATTTGTTTAGAATTTTAATGTTTCCAAATTTTAATATTTGCAAGTAAAAATTTAAATCTGCCGAATTACCATAATTCTTTACATCCCACCTAATTTTTTTTTTTGATTTTAATAATTTGTTATTCAACATCACTGTAGGACAATTTATAATATTGTATTGTTTAAAAATAATTCTAAGTATTTCATATTGATTTTTGAATAAAAATTTTTGTAAATTTTTATTTGTTTTACCAATAACTTTATTGTTTTCATTTATGATATTAGCTTTCGTAGATACTAAAATTACTTCTTTATTTTTTTTTAAATATTTGATTTGCTCTTCAACAATTTTTTTATGATAAATATCATCTGAATGATAAACACATAAATAATCTTTTTTACTTTCATATGCTTTTGCTAGATTATACATACCTTTTTTGCTATTATTTTTAATTACTGATATTTTTTTGCTTTTTATTTCCTTAATTCTTAATAAAGTTTTATCTGTAGAACCATTATCGATAACTTTTATTCTAATATTTTTATATGTTTGATTTAAGATTGAGTATAATGATTGTTTTATAGTCTTTTCATTATTAAAAGTCGGTATATTTATGTAAACAATAGTTGAATTTTTTTTCATAAAATTTACTTTTTACCAATAATTATAATATATAAGATTATATTATATCTATGATAATCAAAAAAAAATTTAATATTTATAACTTAGTTTTTTTGACTATTTTAATGCCACTAGCTGTCTTGATCATTTTATCATCCAGTTCTATGATATACTCAATTAGTCATATTTCATCGAATGAAGTATTAAGCAACTTATCATCTTTTTTTATCGTATCATTAATTTGGGCAATATTTTACACTAAATTAAATAGTGTTATTGGTAATAAAATTTTAAATATTATAACATGTTTGTTTTTTACAAAAACTATAATAAATTTTCTTTACATATATCATTTTCAATTACCACTGTTCGAATACGATTCTAGTAATGAATACGAAATGTCAAAAGCCGGTGACTCTGGCTTAATTCATTTATCAGTTTTAAAAGGAATTTATTTGGCTCCAGATCTATTTGATAGGTTCTTTAGTTATTGGAATAATTATTACAACAATAAGGGAACATTAATAATTTACTCTTTGATTTATGAGTCGTTTGGAAGATTTCCAACTAATACAATTCCTTGGGACTCTTTAGCTGTTGGAATATATTCGGTCATATTTTACTTGATTTCAGGTTGCATTAAAAGTGACGAAAAAAATATTTTAGTTCCAATATCTATTTTTATATTACCTGCATTCTTTTTAACACCATTATTATATAGAGATGCCTACATTGTTTTATTTCTATCTATCTCAATATTTATTATATTTTATAACAATGAGAAAAATGTGAGTTTTCAAAAATTTTTAATATTAATTTTTATAAGCTCTATCTTATTTTTTTTTAGAAAGTTTTATTCTATATTACCAATAGCTTTTTTTATTATATATCTTATCGTTCATAATATAAAATTAAGAAAAATAATTATAACTATATCTATTATTCTAACAGCCATCTTATCTGTTTATATTTTTATTAATTTTGAATTAATTTTTACTGATAGTGTTCATACTGGATTGCAGAAAAGTGAAATTACTTTAAACCCTATACTCGCCTTCATACAGGATGCTCAATTAAAAATGATACATGGTGAAAGATCTGGAGGTGAATTTGTTACTTTATTAGAAAATCAAAATTATTTTTTGAAAATTTTCTTTAGATTTTTCTTTTTTTTAATTTCTCCATTTCCTTGGTTTCAAAGTGAGTTTAATGCAAATACAATTTATTCTCTGCTTATTTCTTTGCAAATTATTTTTTCATTTATACTTTACTTTCATGTGATAAATCTAATTATATCAAAAAGTTTAAATAAAAATTTTTTTGTACTAATAGTTTATTTTCTATTAATTTGTTTTTTAGCAATATTTGGCGCTTTACAATTTACGCACTATTACATTATGTCAGGTATACCAATTTTAGCTTTAACATTAATAAATATTAAATTAAAATATTTAAAGAGATATTTTATATATTCACTTTCTCTAGGTTTACTATTACACATAACACATTTTATTAGTAAGAAATTTTTGTTTTAATGATAGTAGGTATAGACGCTATAACAATAAAATCAGATGGAGGCGTAGAACATTTAACGCAAATATTAAACAAATTATCAAATCATAACGATATAGAAAAAATATTTGTTTGGTCTAATTATGAAAATTTAAAAAAAATTGATAATAAAAAGATAATAAAGCTCACAAACAAATTTATTAATTTTAGTAATATTACTAATTTTTTTTGGAGATTATTTGCCTTTGGTTATGAGCTAAGAAAAAAAAATTGTGATATCTTATTATGTTGCTCAGGATATTTTATTAGTTATTCAAATTGTAAAAAAGTTTTAATTTTTCAAAATATTTTGCCCTTCATTCAAAATGATTTAAAGAATAAGATTTTGAAAATTTTATACAAGTTTAGTCTAAATAAAGCTAATGGTGTTATTTTTTTATCTAAGAATTCCGAATCAATAATAACAAAAAATATAAAAAAGAATATAATTTCTAAAGTAATCTATCATGGAGTTGATGAAAAATATTTTAATACCGAAAATCAAAATAAAAAATTATTTAAAGACAAGATAAAATTAATTTATGTCTCAACGATATGTCATTATAAGAATCAAATTAATTTAATTAAGGCATTATTTATACTAATTAAAAAAGGATATAATATTGAATTAGATTTGGTTGGAAATATTAATTTAGACTTTAAAAAAGAATTTTACACTATATTGAATACATTAAGTCTAAATGAAAAAGTTAAATTGGTAGGTCAATTACAAAAAGATGAATTAGTAAAAATTTTAAAAAAGGATCACATAAAAATATTTCCATCTAAATTTGAAACTTTCGGCATCTCATTGCTAGAGTCGATGGCGTCATCAAAATTAATCCTTAGTTCTAATACATCTGCAATGCCTGAAATTTTAGATGATGCTGGGCTTTATTTTGATCCTTATGTTCCTGAGTCAATTGCAGATTGTATTGAGAATACTATAAAAAATAATACAAATCATATGGCACTAAAAACTAAAGCTTACAACAAGGCAAAAAATTACTCATGGGAGAAATGCTCGAAGGAAACATTTAGTTTTATAAAATTTATTTATGAAAAAAATTTTAATTATTAGCCAATATTTTTATCCAAATAATTTTAGAATAAATGATATAATATCAAAATTATCTGGCAAAAATTATGATATTGAAATTTTTAGTTCAAATGTAAACTATATCAGTAAAAAAAAAGATAATAAAAAAAATTATCAAAAATTAAAATTTCCAGGAAAAAATTTTAATATTCACAGATTGCCAGTAATTTCTAGAAATGGATCAAGTTTTATAGGAATAGCCTCTGAATATATTTCTTTTGTAATCTCAGGAATTTTTTATGGAAAAAAAATTATTCTAAATAAGAATAAAAAATTTGATAAAATTTTTGTATATGGAACATCTCCAATTACACAAGCTCTAATTGCGATTTATTTAAAAAAAAAATTAAAAATTCCAATAATTTTGTGGGTGCAGGATTTGTGGCCTGAGAGTGTTATTTATACTGGATATATAAAAAATAAATTGATCATAGATATTTTAAGATCTTTGATTAAATATATTTATAAAAATTGTGATATTATTTTAATCCAGTCACCAGATTTTAAATCAAACATAAAAAGAATATTTAAACACAAAAATATCCAATATTTGCCAAATCCTCCAGAGATAATTAATATCAAGAAGAAAAACTTTTTAATTGATAAAAAATATTTTAACGTATTTTATACTGGAAACTTTGGCAGAGCACAAAATTTGAAAATCTTGGTTCTAGCTGCAAACTACTTAAAAGATAAAAAAAATATAAGATTTTATTTTTTTGGAGATAAAAAAAAAGCGAGAGATTTAATAAAATTGAAAAAAAAACTAAAATTACAAAATTGTTTTTTTCCTGGATATGTAGAAAAAAAGCATTTTACATTCTTACTAAGTCAAGCTTCTATCGTAACCCTTGGTTTAAAAAAAAATGAAATTTGGTCTGTAACAATTCCATCTAAACTTCAGAGTTATCTTAATTCAGGTAAACCGATAGCCGGTTTTTTAGCTGGAACAGCTGCAAAAATTATTAGAAATTCCAAAGCAGGTTATGTTAATAATCCAAATGATTTTAAAGGTTTGGCTAAATCAATAGAAAAACTTAGTAAAAAATCAAAAAAAAGTTTAGATATCATGGGCAGGAATGGTAAGAGTTATTGTGAAAAGTATTTTAATATAAATAATATAATAAAAAAATTAAAACAATTTTTATAATGAATCTTAAAAACAAAAGAATTTTAATTACAGGTGGAACAGGTTCTTTCGGAAAGAATGTTCTCAAGAGATTGCTCAAAGAAAATATTTCAGAGGTGAGAATATTTAGTAGGGATGAAAAGAAACAATTTGACTTAAGAAATTCAATAAATGATAAAAGAGTTTCTTTTTACATAGGTGATATTAGAGATATTTCTAGTCTTGAAAATTCTTTAAAAAATATTGATATGGTTTTTCACGCAGCTGCTTTAAAGCAAGTACCTAGCTGTGAATATTTTCCATATGAAGCTGTTCAAACAAATATTATTGGAGCAAAAAATTTAATTAGTTTATCAATAAAAAATAATATAAAAAAAGTAATATTTTTAAGTACTGATAAGGCTGTTTACCCAATTAATGCTATGGGTATGACTAAAGCATTAATGGAAAAACTTGTTTTTGCCGCCTCAAAGAATGTTAAAAAGACAATTTTTTGTGTAACAAGGTATGGAAATGTAATGATGTCTAGAGGTTCAGTTATACCTCTATTTGTAGATCAAATTAAAAATAAAAAAAATATAACAATAACAGATCCAAATATGACTAGATTTTTAATGTCTTTAGAAGAGTCAGTTGATCTTGTATTGCACGCTTTAAAATTTGGAAAACAAGGCGATCTTTTCATACAAAAGTCAACAGCTACAAATATTTTGACATTAGCTAAAGCTATAAAAAATATATTTAATTCAACAGTAAAAATTAAAATTATTGGAACAAGGTTAGGTGAAAAAAAACATGAAACATTAATTTCGAAAGAAGAAATGATTAGATCTGAAGATCAAAAAAAATATTATAGAATTATTATTGAAGATAATAATAATAGCTTTTCACCCTATTATACAAAAGGATTAACTAAAATAACTGGAAATGAAGATTACACAAGTTTTAACACAACACAACTCGATATACAAAAAACAGTCAAGTTGTTAAAAAAAATTGATTTAACAAAAACAAATGATTAAAGTATTAACTGTTCTTGGAACACGACCAGAAATAATCAAAATGTCATTAGTTTTAAATGAATTCGATAAAGCATTTAAACATATTGTTGTCCATACAGGACAAAATTACGATTATGAATTAAATAAAATATTTTTTGATGATTTAAATATAAAAAAACCCAAATATTTTTTAAATTCTAAGAGTCAAAGTGCGATTAAAACAATTTCAATTATTTTAGACAAAATAGAAGGAATTTTGAAAAAAGAGCAACCAGATGCATTTGTTATATATGGAGATACAAATTCTTGTCTATCAGCTTATGTTGCAAAAAGACTTAAAATACCAATCTTCCATTTTGAGGCAGGAAATAGGTGTTTTGATGAAAACGTTCCAGAGGAAATAAATAGAAAAATTATTGATCATATATCTGACATAAATTTCGTTATAAGTAAAAATGCAAGAAATTATCTCATAAGAGAAGGAATTAAACAAAACTTAATAATTAAAACAGGGTCGCATTTAAAAGAAGTAATTCAACATTATAATAAGAAAATTGAGAATTCTTCTATTTTAAATAAATTAAATTTAGATAAAGAAAATTATATAGTTGCAAGTATTCATCGTGAGGAAAATGTAGAAGAAAAAGATGTATTTTACAGTATATTATCTTCTTTTAAAAAAATATCAAAAATTTATAAAAAAAAAATAATATTTTCATTACACCCAAGAAGTAAAAAGAAGATAAAAGATTTAAATATTAAGTTAAATTTAGAAAATATTTACTTTTCTAAACCTTTCGGTTTTTTTGATTATTTAAATTTACAAAAAAACTCTTTTTGCACAATATCAGACTCAGGAACTATTAGTGAAGAATCTTATCTCTTAAAGTTTCCTGCTATATCCCTTAGGAACAATAATGAAAGACCTGAGGCAATAGATTCTGGCACCTTGATTACAAGTGGATTAAAAGTGAATACAATTATTGAAAGCGTAAAATTAATTAATAAAAATAGGAAAAAATATTTATCGCATAATACAATAAAAGATTATGAGGCGTCTAACGTATCCTCAGTAGCAGTTAAATCTATATTCACATTTGTGGATTATATTAATAGGACAGTCTGGAACAAATAGTAAATGTCTTTTTTGAAAAAAAGATTATATCTATCAATAGTCACTGTTTTATTTATTTTAATAATTATATTATTTCTAAGTAATTATTCATTTAGTAAAAAAAATTATCATTTAGCAAATGAGATGTTACCTAAAGTGACAATTTTTTTGATAAAAAAAAATTATGACACGATAAAAGATGTCAATGCTAGAAAAGTAGAAGAATTATACTTGAATAATACAAAAAAAATGATTTTAGATTTTTTAAAAAAAGAAAAAGATTTAATGGAACAAAATTTTGCCAATAATGAATTAATAAAAAATTTAAAAATATCCACTGGAATTACTATTCATGATAGAATTTTTTTTAATTTTAGTTTTGAAAATAATGAGTTATTAAAAAATAATAAAGAAAATATTCTTGTTACAGAATATATAAAACGTTTAAATACTAAATTTAAGTTACTTATAAAAGAAGTATTTGATGAACTTGACTATTTTGGTAAATCATATGTTTTTAAAAACCAAGTTCACATACATCCATATGGGTTGAAAGATATCGAACTAATAATTTTATATGAGAGTTCAGTTATTTTGAACAGTTATGTTAAATACTTTGTATCTTTTATTTATGTTATGTTATTAATAATTCTTTTTTTATTCCTAAAAAACAATTTTCATAGATTAAAAATAAATTATAATGATTAAATCTCAAGACTTTAAGTTTTTTCAAGATAATCTTTTAAATTTCATATCTGTCTTAACATTACTTATACCAATTTCGTTAATATCAGGTCCATTCATACCCGATCTATTTTTATCGATATCATCAATTATTTTTTTAATATTCTGTATAAAAAATAATTGTTTAGATTTTTTTAAACTTAAATTTTTTTATTTATCAGTTATATTTTATCTTTTGATTTTAATTTCAGCTATAACATCTGAAAATATTTATATTTCGATAAAAAGTGTAGGCTTTTACTTTAGATTTATTATATTTTCGATTAGTCTGTACTTTATTTTCTCTCAAAATTTAAAATTATTAAATACTTTCTTTAAAATAATTTTATTCTCATCTCTAATTATAATTTTTGACTCGTTTGTTCAGTTTATATTTGGATATAATTTGTTTGGTTTTCAGTTATTGATTCAAAATTCAGATATAAGAGTTACTTCATTTTTCGGTGATGATTTAAAACTTGGATCATATTTAGCAAGATTTTTACCTTTCTTTATTTATTCATTGTTGATACTCAATTTAAAAAAGTTTAATATTTTAAAAATCATTTTCATTACTTTATATACAATAGTTATATTTTTGACTGGAGAAAGAACAGCAATTTTATTTGCCTTATTAAGTTTATTATTTTTAACTATTTTTCTAAAAGATAAAGAATTTAAGAAATATTTGTTTTTAGCAATTTCAATATTATCTCTCTCAATTATAACTATTCTGAATACAAATCATAATTTAAAAAAAAGAGTAGTTACTCAAACTTTAAATCAAGTTTTAAATAAGGATCGACCAGAAAATTTAAAATTAGAAAGCGATAAATCCCGAAAAATTATGGCTTTTTCATATATACATGATCAACATTATCAGACAGGAATTAAAATTTTTAAAGATAATATTCTTTTAGGAAGCGGGCCTAAAACTTTTAGATTTTTATGTAAAAACAAGGAGTACAAAGTAGGACCAGACTCATGCTCAACTCATCCCCACAATACTTACATTCAACTTTTATCAGAAACTGGTCTTTTTAGCTTTGTATTTATAATTTCAATTTTTTTTTACTTCCTGTACCTAGTTATTAAAGAATTATTTTTCAAAAAAAAAAGTTTTGTTAATAACTTACAGGTTTGTATGGTTTGCTGTATACTTATTAATTTATGGCCCTTTTCTCCATCAGGAAATTTTTTTAATAATTGGTTAAATATAATATATTTTTTACCTGTTGGTTTTTATATTTTAAGTCAAAGTAAGAAAAAAATAATATGAAAATACTAATTTTAGGTTCTACTGGAATGCTGGGAAGTACTTTAATTAAATATTTTTCAACAAAAAAAATAGAAGTATTTGGAACTTATAGAGATCAAATAAAAATAAAGGTATTTTTTAAAAATAAAAATCTTAAGGCGGAAAATTTAATAGCATTTGATTTAATTAAAAATAATAAAATTATTCCAATAATAGAAAATATTAAACCTGATTTTGTCATTAATGCTTTGGGCTTAATTAAGCAGAAAAAAAAAATTTCTAAGAAAAATATGTATTTAGTAAATAGTAAATTTCCAAAGTCTTTAGGAAGATTGGCGCTAAAAAAAAATTTTAAACTACTCCACATTAGCACAGATTGCGTTTTTTCAGGAAGAAAAGGTATGTATAGTGAGACTGATAAAACTGATGCAAAAGATCATTACGGTAAAAGTAAAGCAAAAGGAGAAATTTTTAATCAAAATAGCTTGACTATAAGAACATCAATTATTGGGCATGAGATAAATAGCAAAGACAGCCTCCTTGAGAAATTTATTTCGAAAAAAATCAGAGTTGGCTATGGAAATGTCTATTTTTCAGGTTTTACTACATTAGAATTATCTAAAATTATCTTTAAGTTTTTTTTAAATAAAAATATTTATAAAAGAAATAAAGTAATTCATATAGCTTCAAAAAAAATTTCTAAATTTGATTTATTAAATATTATAAAAAAAAATTACAAAATAAATATTAATTTAAAAAGAGATAACTTTATATATTTAGATAGATCATTAGATTCATCGTTATTTAATAAATCTAGACAATTTAAACCAAAGAGCTGGAATAAAATGATTAAGGAAATGCGTGAATTCAGATAAAAAAAAAATTTATATTTTTTTCTTTATATATTTTGTAATCCATATTATTTTCATAAATAATTTTCCAATTAATTTTGAATTTACATTTTCAAAATTCTCAAAATTTTTTGAAAATTATGATAAAAAAATAATTGATCAATATTTTCTATCACAAGCTAACACAATAGCATTTCCTTTTGTTGCAGGTTTAATCAGCAAAAATTTAAATATAGAAAATGGCTTAATCATTACAAGAATTATATCCTTATTTTCTTATATTTTCTTATTTTTAGGGTTAATTAATTTTTCAAAATACTATAAATTTAAAATCAATTTTTTACTCATAGCTCTTTTTTTTTTAAATCCTTTAATTTGGGTATATGGTTATAGGGGAACGCCTGATTTAATATCAGCATCCTTAGGTTTTTATGGATTGTCTGGCTTATGGAATCTTAAATTTGATATAAAAAAATTTTACTATTCTTTTTTGATTGCCTTTTCAATTATTTTAAAACCTCACTGTTTTATTTTTGGCTTAATAATTGGTTTTCATTATTTACATTTGAAAAGAAAAGATTTATTTAACAATTATTTATACTTAATAAGTATAATACCAACATTAGTTATTTTATTTTTTATTATTAATCATAAATTATTTGGTTTTTTTCTTTACTCAAATAATTATCAAGAAGCTTTAAATTTTAATTTATCAAACTTTATTAATAATTCTTTATCTTATTTTGGCCTATTGTTTTTGTCGGTTTTTCCAATATCAATAATTTATGTTTTTGATAAAAAAATTTTAGTAAAGATTTTTATTTATTCTTTCATTTTTATTCTGGGATATTTATTTTTAGAATTATATGGTGAAATGGATTTGGGCTCATTGACATCAATATTAGGAAAAAAGAATTTATCAGGTCTGGTATTATGTTTTGCCTTGATTGGTTTTATCAATATCAAAAATTTGATAACTGTGGAAAAAAAAAAATTTAATGAAATTTTTGTTAATCCCTTAATTATATCTATAGTTATATATATTTTGATATTATCTTTTTTTAGACCTGTTCAAAGATACTTAATAGTAATAGTTCCATTTTTATATCTATTATTTTTTGTGAATTTTCATATAGTTTTTGATAAAAAATTTGTAATTTATTTTCTGATTTTGATTGTTGTTAATTTTGCATTAACTTTAAATTCTATTTTAAACTCTAAAATTTCGTCAAAAGTTGTCAATTACTTACTTTTAAAAGACATTAATAATTATACTAATTTAGGGCCAATCAATGCAAACGCAAATTTCATAATAACAGAAAATAACCAGAGTAAAATTTTTTATTTAACAAATAATTCTGAAGGAATTAACAAATATGAAAAGAAATTCACTGTAGGATTTTTAAATATAATTAATAAAAATTTATATTTGGTAAAATATTAGTTTTTGATAAATATTTTATCCGACCACCCTAAAAAAGGAAATCTAAAATCCTTCATCATTTTAAAACCATTGTTTTTTAGAAATTTTTCAATTTGTTTTGGATTATAATTAAGATACATATTACTTTTGTGTATCTCTATCATTATCATCTCTGTATTTTCTAAAATTTTACCCATACCCTTTAAAACCTCAATTTCGTATCCTTCTACATCAATTTTTATTAAGTCTATTTTTTTTTTTTTAAATTCTTTAAAAGAGTCCAATCTTGCAACTTTTACTTTTTCGTATTTTTTTACATTGCTTTGATTTAATAATGAGTTTCTAATTTTATAATAGTTAGATTTTTTATTAAAATTAGAGAATGACGATATGTATGATGAACCTAAATTTGTATTTAAGTTTTTATAGGTATCATAACTACCAATTGCAACATTATAAATCTTAATCTTTTTATAGTTTTTCAAATTTTTTTTTAAAATTTTGAATATTTTTTTTTGTGGCTCGAAACACGCCACCTCTATATTTTTGTTAATATTTTTAAATAGTTCAGTATATTCACCAACATTAGAACCTACATCAATTATAAATTTAAATTTAAATTTGTTTTTATTTTTTTTTAAATAATTAAATATTCTTTTTCGATGATAAACCGAATCTATTGTTTGAAGTATGTGTCTTGTTAAAAAACCTATCATTTTTTAATGTAAAATATTACTTGTTTTATTATCAAAATTAATATTTTGAGATTAAGTTTACTTTGTCCATATTGTCTTTTATTTAAATTTATTGGAATTTCTGTTATTTTAATTTTATTTTTTAAAAGAAGGTAATAATCCATTACAATTTTAAAACCTTTTTTATAAAGAAATTTTTCTTTACCGATAATTTTTGATCTCTTTACAACAAAAAAACCAGATAATGGATCACTTATATTACTAAAAAAAATTAAGTTAAAAATATTAATGAAAGACCTACTTAAAAATAATCTAAACCAGCTTTTAATAGATGATTTATAATTTTTAGAACCTTTTAGGAATCTACTTCCAATGATCATGTCAAAATTTTTTTTTTGAATTTTGGTAATTGATTTTTTAATATTTTTTGGATCATGTTGCAAATCACTATCCATAAGTACAATTAGATTGCCCTTAGAAATTTTTAAACCTTCTATAAATGCTGTTGATAGGTTTCTTTTTTTACGAAATATACACCTAATATTTTTGAAATTTTTTTTTACTTTAATTATCTCTCTCTGCGTATTATCTGATGAGTTATCATCAACAAAGATTATTTCATTTTTTAAGGATTTTACATTTTTTTTAATTGACCTAACAATCTTTAAAATATTTTTTTCTTCATTTAATGTAGGAAGAATAATTGAAACTTTCATAAATTTAGAATAATCCTATATATATTTAGATTATGAAATATCAAAATATAATAATTGGATCCGGACCTACTGGCATTGTAGCAGCTGAGGAAATGCTTAATTTAGGTAAGGAAGTGGCTATTTTGGATTATGGAAATACCATTGAAAAGAAAAACCAAAAAATAAAGCAGGATTTTCTTAATGATAATGATAAATCAAAGTTTACAAAAGATATTCAAAAGAACAAAGTAGTAACAAAAAGATATAAAAATGAAAATTTAAAATTTCCTTTCGGATCTGATTATGTTTTTCGAGAGAACAAATTTGAGAAATTTAAATCACAAAAAAATATAGATTTTTTATATTCAAATGCTAAAGGTGGCTTATCTAATATTTGGGGAACAATGTATTCTCCTTTTTATCCTAACGATATTAAATCTTGGGATATATCATATGAAGAGTTTTATAAAAATGGAAAAGAGATTGAGAATTCAATTCCATTATTAAGTGGCAAAGATAATTTAGATAATTTTTTTCCTATAAATTTTGGAGTAAATCATAGTTATCCTTTATCATCAAATGCTAAAGATTTTTTTGATAAGTTAGAATTTGAAAGAGAAGAAAAAAATCATAATGGAATTTATTTTGGTAGAGCCAAAATGGCAATTGGAAAAAAATATTCTCATAAAAATACTGAGTGTAAGTCTTGTGGATTATGTCATCAAGGCTGTCCCTACGATTGTATGTTTAGTTCTGTTCAATTGTTAGAAAAAATTAAATCAGATAAAAATTTAAGCTATATTAAAAATATTTATGTTGATAAAATTAACAAAACTCATGAATTAATTGAACTCCAAACCATTGATACTTTAACTAATGAAAAAAAAGTTTTTTATTCAAAAAATGTTTTTATTTGTTGTGGTCCAATTTCTACAGCAACATTAATGCTAAGAAGTAATATGGTTAAAGGAAATAAAATTATCTTGAAAGAGTCTCAAAGATTTTTTATTCCAATCTTTAAAAAAATAAATAAAAAAAAATCAATCGATCAAAATAAAAATACTCTTTCTGAAATTTTCTTAGAGATTTCAAACGATAAAATTTGTGATAAAAGTATACATCTGCAATATTATACGTTTTTAAATGAGATGTTAAAACCCTTAACAAAATTATTTGGTAAATTTGCATATCTACTTCCCAAATTTTTCCCTTTTATTTTTGGGAGATTAAACTTATTAATTGGATACCTTCATTCTGATTATTCGAATGGAATAATAATAGAAAAAAATAAAGATCAAAACATATTTGAAATGAAAGAATTAATAAATAATAATACTGACTCAGTAATTGAAAAAACGATTAATTTTACCAAAAAAAATTTAGAAAAACATTTCTACATATTCGATTTTTTATTAAATAAAAATTTAACAGGTGCAAGCTATCATTATGGAGGAAGTTTTCCAATGTCAATTCAAGATAAAGATAATAATACATCTCTGATAGGTGAATTATATAATCATAAAAATATATTTATACTGGACTCATCTATTTTGCCGAATGTTCCAGCAAGTCCAACGACTGTTAATGTATGTATTAATTCGAAAAGAATAGTTAAAGAAATAAATAAACTTGGAAGATTGTAAATTTGAACATTTTATTATTAGGATCGAAAAGTTTTATAGGCAAGCATATCTACCATCAATTAAAAGATAAATTAAATATAAATTCTCTAGATAACTATTTTGAAGAAAACGATATACTAAGATTAGATAATACAGAATTTTGTGAAAAGTATTTTAGCAAATTATCTTTCAAAATTGATATTATTATTAATTTAGTTCATATACATAAAAAAAGTTTTAAAGAAGAACTTAATATTAATACAAAATTAGTTGACAAAATTTGTTATTTTGTTGAACAAAAAAAGATAAGAATAATTCATATTTCTTCTGTAAATTGTTCAAGTGATAATTGTGATAATAAATATTCTTATACTAAGAGTTCATTAGAGAATAGAATAATAAAAACCAATAATTTTACAATCTTGAGATTATCTACAGTTATATCCAAGAATAAAAATAACGAATTTATTGGAGGCAGAAATGGTAACTCACTAAATTTGTTAAATTTTTTTATTAAAAAGATAAGATTTTTTCCACTAATAAGAAATGGAAGTTTCATTCATACAATTTGTTTTTTAGAGGATATTGATGAGTTAATTAAAATTTTAATAAATCAAAAAATATTTCTGAATGAAATAATTAATTTTTATTCTGGACAGTACATTACATTTAAAGAATTAATAATGTTATTTGCAAAGTCATATAATAAAAGTATATATTTTGTTAATATTCCAGATTTTGTAATTAAGGTTTTTATAAAGGTGAATAATATACTGAATCTTAAATTCATTACTGAACAAAAGTTAAAAAATTTGTTAGAGCAAAATATAGAATATGATAAATCAAACGAATTAGCCAAATATATAAAATTAACAAAAATTAATTAATTTTAATGTTGAATAAAATTAAAAAAATTAACCTTGATATTCTTATTTTCTTAAGTCTTTTTTTACATATCCTTTTTTTTTTTTATTTATTCATTAATGGAGGGTATTTTGATTTTCAATTACCTGTTGAAGCTCGAGAATACGCATCTACATCTTCTATTTTAAGTTTTTTAAATAATAAAAATCCTTTTGCAATTGAAAATTTTCCTCTTTCAATAAATGCATATTCTGCTTTGCATCCTTTTATAGTTGGCAAGGTTTTAGAATTTCTTAATATTCAGGAATTTAAAAATATAGTATTTATTTCAAGATCTATATCTTTTGGTATATTTTGCGTATTTATCATTTATTTTTTTATTCATTTTTATAAAAAAAAAAATTGAATTAAATTTAATTCTATTTTCTATAATTTTTTTTATAATATCTGTATCTTCAAAAATATCATTAGGTACCTGGGGAAATGGTATTGGATTAGTACTTTATTCGATAAGTATATTAAAAGCTTTAGATAAAAGCTCCAAAATAAATTATCTTACTTCAAGTATATGTTTAATTTTATCAATTCATTTTAAGTTTTACTTTATTTTAGGAGTTCTTTTTATATTAATGAGATATTATGATAAGATTTTTCAAAAAGATTATATATATCAAAATATCATAATCATTTTAACATCGATTTTTATTTTTTGTATACACTACATCTATTTTCCAAGTTTTTATTTTGTTTCTATTCTAAATCAAATCAATTTAACTCAATTTAAAGAATTCGAATATTTAACATTTATATTCTCGAAAAAACTTTATTCAGAACTATTTTTTGTTTTTAAAAATTATTTCTATTTATTTATCTTATTTTTTTATTCAATATATTTATCTCTTAAACAGGAAAAACTGCTAATAAAAAAATTTTTAATAGATACAGTTTTTTTCTTAATATTTATTTATTTCTTAATTTTTAAGTTATGGCCAAACATGGGTAATCACGGAACATACACTAATAATCTTTTAATACCTTTTATTATTGCTTACACAATAAATAATCAGGTTAAATATAGAAAACTTTACTTAAATATTTTTATCATCATTGTTCTTATTTTTCCCTTAACCACCTCAATTTTTAATTTTAATTATCCAGGCGCCTTAACTAAAAATGAACAGTCATTAAATATTTTAAGTAAAAAAAAAAATTATTGATGAATTATCTACTGATGAAAATATTTATATTGATCATTTTATTAAGAATTTAGACCATACAAATACAATTGATGAAATGTTGTATTTTAATGGTAATACACTTCATATAACCGAGAACTCAATATTAAGTTATCAAAATAATTTCGTACGAAAAATATTTAAGCTTGAAGATTTATATTATTATTATAAAGAAAATAAAAATATAGCTTTTGATGAAATAAATAAAAATTATTCTGGATCAATATGTGTTTTTATATGCTTTAATAGTTCTTTAGGGTATGATTTTGATGTATTTGATTATAAAAAATATGAATTAAAAGAAAAAGTTGAAATAATAAATATTTTTGGTCAATCTTATAAAGTAAATATTTTTAGAGAAAATAATGAAAAAAGATAAGTGTCTGATAATTGGTGGAGCTGGGTATATTGGACTAGTTTTGCTTGATCAATTACAAAAAAATTACGATATTATTGTTTTTGATAGTTTTTTTTTCAATAAAATAGAGCAATTAAAAAAAAAATACAGAAACATAACTTTTATAAAAGGGGATATTAATAAAGATATTAAGAATAAACATTTCAAAAAAATAAAAACGGTCATTCATTTAGCAGGCTTAGCCAACGACCCATCATCAGACTACAATCCAAATAATACAGTTTTAACAAATCATATTTCGACAATTAAAATTGCTAACATGGCAAAGAATAATAAAGTGAAAAAATTTATTTATGCTTCATCATGCAGTGTTTACGGTGACCATGGAAAAAAATTAATAAACGAAAATACAATTGAAAGACCTTTAACTGTTTATGCTTTAAGTAAATTTTCTAGTGAGAAGGAAATTTTAAAATTAAACAAAAATTCATTTCAAGTAATTTCTTTAAGATTCGCGACTTTATTTGGTTTATCGCCCAGAATGAGGTTTGACCTAGGTGTTAACACAATGACAAAAAATATATTGCAAGGAAAAAGTATTATGGTTAATGGTGATGGTAAGCAATATAGGTCATTTGTTCATGTAAAAGACGTAGCAGCCTCAATTAAATTTTTTTTAAATCATAAAAAAAAATTAAATCATAAAATTTATAACATTGGTTCAAAAATAAATAATGTCAGAATTATTGAATTAGCGAGATTATTCAAAAAAATTTTTTTGAATTTGAAAATTAAAAAAAACTTAAAAAATTATGACTTCAGAAGTTATGAAGTAAATTTTGATAGATTAAGTAAAATAATGAATAATAATAATTTTGTTACATTGGAAGAGGGAATAAAAGAAATTTTTAATTATTATAAAAACAAAAAGATAAATTATAATAATAATATTTATTACAACCTTCAAATTGTTAAATCAAAATGAAAATAATTGCCATGATACTGACATATAACAATCATGATATGGTTGACCAGGCTTTAGAAAAAATACCAAAAGAACTCTTTGATACAATATTTGTATCAGATGATTGTTCAATTGATAAGACTCCAGAAATTTATATGCAAAAGGGTATAAAAGTTTTTAGAAACAAACATAATCGAGGATATGGAGGAAATGTCAAAAATGCACTAGAAAGTGCAATTTTGAACTATGAATTTGATTATATTGTCGAAATTCATGGAGATGGTGCTCAATTTGATCCTTCAGCAACGTATGATGCGCAAAAATTCATGGAGCAAAATTTTGATTTTATAATTGGTTCAAGATTTATTGATAAAAACAAAACAAAAAAGGGTGGGATGTCAAAATTAAGGTATTACTCAAATATTATTTTAAGTGACTTGGCAGAAAGAATATTTAAATTAGGTATAACCGAGTACCATACTGGTTTTCGAATATATAGTAAAAATTATTTGAATATAGTTAATTGGAGAGATTGTTCAGAGGGACACTTATTTAGTTTTGAGACGTTAGCCTTGGTAGCCCATCATAAATTAAAAATTGCTGAGGTAAAATGTTTTTGCGATTATAATAATATGCATACATCTATATCAATTTTAAATGCTATCATTTTTACATTTCAACACTTCATAACAATGATAAATTACTTATTAACTAAGATTAATATAAAACTAGGAAAAATATTTAAATAAAATAAATTATGAAATCTAAATGTATATGTGATGGTACAAATTTAATAGAGTGTATTAATTTAGGATCAATACCATTAGTTAATAATTTCAAAAAAGTATATCAGCCGAAAAAATATCCATTAAGCATGGGTATTTGTAAAAAATGTATGCTATTTCAGATTCAAAAAAATATAAAACCAGAGTTACTTTTTAGTAATTATGCACACATATCAGCTGGATCCAAATCAAATATAAATCATATAAAAAAAGTTTTTAAAAAGATTTGTCAAATAAAAAAAATTGATAAAAAAACAAAAATATTAGAAATCGGTTGCAATGATGGAACTTTATTAAAAATTGCTAAAAAAAAAACAAATAATATTATTGGTGTTGATCCTGCTAAAAATTTAATGTCAAAGATCAAAACTAGTTATTTAGAGTTGATACCTGATTTTTTTAATAAAAATAATGGAGAATATTTAAAATCAAAATATAAAAAATTTGATGTAATTATAGCTCTGAATGTAATTCCACACACAATAAATGTAAAAGAGATTTTACAGTACGTGGGTAAACTTTTAGCTGACGATGGAATTTTCTTTATGGAAGGGGCATATTTTTTTGATACTATATATAAAGGCAAATTTGATACAATTTATCATGAACATGTGTCTAGTTTTACGTTACATAGCTTGAAAAACCTTTTGACTAAATCAAAAATGAAAATACATGTAGCTGAAAGAATACCTACTCAAGGTGGATCAATAAGATTGATTGCTAAAAAAAAAACTAAAAGTAGCCAATGGAGAAGAATTTATAGAGATGAAAGATTAAAAAAAGTCGATAAAATATCAACTTATAAAAAAACTGGAAAACTAATAGAAAAAATTATTTTTAATATCAATAAAGATTTTAAAAAATTAACTAGTAAAAATAAAGCTGTATTATTAGGTGCTCCTGCCAGAGGTGTTGTGATTTCTCATGTATGTAATATCGATAATAGAAAAATTGAATTTGCAATAGATGATAGCGAGACAAAACATAATACTTTTTTTCCAGGTAAAAAAATTAAAGTTTATAATTGGGATAAGTTAAAAAAATCTAAATGTGGAAACTTTCTGGCTCTTTCGTGGAATTATAAAGATGATTTATTAAAAAAATTAAAAAAATATAGAAATAAATTCAATTTTATGACACCATTCCCCAAATCTAAAATATCTAAATTTTTTTAGATTAAAAAATTGGATCTAGTTTTGGAGAATTATTATTATAAGAAATCTTAAAAAACTTGTTATTGAGAAAATCATCTTTATTCAAAAACATAAAGAATAAGTTATTCCATAATTTTTCGTCTTTGTTATTTATAAAAATATATTGATATTTTTTTTTTTCAATGTTTTCACAGCAATTTCTGTACTTATTCTTATAAGGAATATCATTATTTAGTTTATCAATGAACTGATCCTTATTAAGATTAGTTGTCCATATATCTTCAAAATTTTTATCAATTTTATTATATGGTTCTCCCAATGACCAAGACGTTGAGTTTACCTCGTTGGGATGTACAAAATAATTAAAAACTGTTCTCTCAAAACCTGAAGATTTTTGATGTATAAAATAAATTTTGGATTTATTTTGAATTATTTTATTTATTTTAACAGTATCATTTTTAATTTTTGCAATTTTATTATTTAAAGTTTTTTGTTTAAATGAATAATTTTTAAAATTATTTCCAATATATTCTAAATTAAAAGTTAAAAATGAGATGATTATAAAAAAAGAAATTATGATTAATTTATTAAATTTATTTATAAAAATAAGATTATAAAAAGAGAAAATATTAACTAATAATATTACTACTATAATTGAAGAACTTAATCTGTTAAAATGAACTGGATTACCATCCCAAAATGCAAAATCAATAAAAAAAGTAAATAAAAAATAAAAGATACTAAATAAATAAATTGCAAAAATTATTTTAATTAATTCTTTATCTTTTTTTATAGAAACATAATTAATTACTAAAATTAAAAATGAGATTGATATCCATACAAAAGTCGTAAAATCAGGTAGGCCTAATTTTCGAGTGATAGATGTAAAGTGTCCGTAATCTAAAATAACACTTGATATAGTATCTATGTATTTTGGCAACATTGTAAAAAATGTTGAGTAAAAATTACCTACCGAGGCTACTAATAAATCATTACCTGATTGATTAGATCCTCCATTAAAAACATAATAATACCATGAAATTTTTGTTAAAATAACTGATGCCATTAATAATAATGAGCAATGTATTATTTTGTTATTTCTATAATTTAATAAAATAATACAAAATAAAATTAATGGAAAAAAAATCACAGTTGTTTCTTTTATTAATAAAAAAAAGATTAAAAATGGCAAGATTAAAAAAAAATTATCAAATTTAATAGAATTTTTATATACATATATAAGTATAGCACTCAGTAAAATTGATAAGTAAAATTCTACATATAAGAAGCCAAAACTAAATATGTAAAATAATATTATAATCGGTAAAAAAATAATTAAATTTTTTTTAAAAAATAATTTAATGTTATTTAATGTTTCGTTTTCAAGATGAATAAAACAATATGATAAAATCAAAGTTAGATTCGCAAAAATTATATTCTCATCATTAAATTCTTTTAAAATAAAATTAAAATAGTTTTGATAAATTGGAAGGCCAGGTGTATATCTGGGATGATTTTGTAAAATACTTAAAGCATCATAAATCTTCTTTTCATAAAAAATGCTTTTTGTATATTGAGCCCAGAAAAATTCATCCCACAAATTAAATTGAATAAATTTACTAAAAATAAAACATAAAGAGCATAAAAAGATAAAGTAAAAATATCTTTTAAAATATGAAATATTTTTTTCTTTAATAAGAAAAGTAAAAAATAGAATTATTCCAACAAAAAATATTAGATAATAAGATATATAAATTAAATTAAAAAATCCAAATAAATAAAATAAACAAACAGATAAAGATATTGAAAATAATAAATCAAAGTCTTTTAAAATATTCAGTTTTTTTCTGAACCACCAAGAAATACCAACAATTGATAGAATTGAAATAAATGACATGTAATTTTTTTCTATTTGTTTTTTATCCTAAAAATTTTGAAATTATAATATTTTGTTAATTCAACCTCAGATAATATTTTTTGTGAATCGAAATGAGTGCAAGGCGAATGATTATAAAAACATAGTACACTTTTTTTGGGGGCATAAAAATAAAATTCATTATCTTTGTATATTTTTATTAATGGGTCCTTATTGTTATTAGTTTTATTGAAACTATAAATTTTTGGCCATGGATACATTCTGTAATTTAAATTAAAGTTTTCTATCATTCTATTAGAATTTTTGAAAACAACTAAAATACATAAAAGAACTAACAAATTATTAAAGGTTTTGAGTCCAATAAATATTCTTTTTTTGAAAGGTATTGAAAATAATAATACGATAAATGCTCCAACATAACCTAAACCATATCTTAAAACTGGAAAATTAAAGAACCAATATAACGATGATAAACCTGTGATAAGAAATAAATATTTAAAATCCTTAGATCTAATATCTAAAATATTGTTTACTTCATTTTTAAATTTACGACTTGAATATAGATTAAGTAATATAATAATTAGAAAAAATACAAAAACTGGAGCAAATTTTTTAAGTACAACAAACCCATGATTTTTGTACCAAATTGATATCCAATAATATCCTTCATTATAATCTTTAAAACTTTTTTGTGGCTTTGGATGATCTGGATAACCTTTTGTCCAAGCTTGACCTTGATCATGGACACGTTCACTATTCCCATGATGTTCTATATTTGTTGAGTACCATGATAAATTATTTATGCACGTTATTTTGATAGGATACAAAATACAACCACTTATCATTATATTTTTAATAAAATAAATAAGGATAAGAAAAATAAAAATATATGTTGTTTTTAATTTATAAAACTTATTAAATTTAAATCTTAATAATAAAAAAATGTTAAATAAAAAAATAAATATTAAAGTTGGCTTGGTAAGAAATGCAAAAACCGATACTAAGCTTGTATTTACAAAATCATATTCAGAATAATTATCCCTATTAAGTATTTTTAATATTAGATATATCAAAAAGAAATATAATAGATGTCCTGGAGCATCATTTCCGAATTCACTGTATCTATTTATTCTTATTAAACAAAAGCAAGTAATTAAAAAAATTAGAAAATAAGTATAAGTGATTTTTTTATTAGATATTAAAAAGTGAATTAATGAAAAGATAATAAAAGAATAAATTTGAACTAATGGAATTATTATTCCGTATTTACTAAAAATAAAATTATTATAGGTACTAGCTATATATTGAAAAAACGACGACTGACCTAGTGTAAAATTGATATTAGTTATACCTAAAATTAATTGATTATCGTTTAATAATCTTACATATGGTAAATGATAAAGACCAGCATCTGGGTTGTAAATATCTGATAAACATACTGTTATAAAAGATAATGAAGAGATTAGTAAAATAGATATAATTATCTCTTTTTTAAGGAATATTTTAATATAAAACAAAATAAAAAAAATTGGGACTATTAGAAGAGCAGTATTTAATGATTTACCTATTGGGAAAAAAAAATTAATTAACAAACTTATGAAACCAAGAATAAAAAGACTATTTATTCCATAAATACCTATTTTTTTGATTTCAAAATTAGTTTTGAAAATTTTTTTTTCAAAGAAATATCCAATACTTATCAACTGTAATGTACTTAAAAATATAACTGTGTATAAGTAAAACATATTAGTTATGAAAAATTTAATAGAAATTTGTAAATATAAAATTGCACGTTTATTGGAAAGAAATCCTTTAATAAATATTTTTTTATATAATAATATAATTCATTTTCCATTTTTTCTCCCACATGAAAAAGACTTTCACGGGATCAAGTTATTGGTAAAAAGCAATAAGTCAAATTTATTTTTAGATGTAGGTGCTAATAATGGTATCTCGTCTCTTGGATTTAGACAGTTAGGTTATGAAAATCCTATTTATATGTTTGAGCCAAATACATTTATTTATAAAAAATTTTTAACAAAATTTAGGTTAAGAAATAATTTTAAAATTTTTAATTACGGTCTTGGAGTTGATAATGAAATAAAAGATATATTTTATCCCTTTTACGGAAATATTTGTTTACATTACTTTGGTAGTTCTAATAAAAAGTATATTAAAGATAGTATTAAACTAACCAGTCCAAATTATATAAATAAAATAAAAATTGTAAAATCAAAGATGACTTTAAAGAAATATGATAAACTTAATTTTAAAAAAAAAATTGATTTTGTTAAAATCGATGTTGAAGGACATGATTTATTTGTTTTAGAAGGTATGAAAAATAGTATTAAAAAATTTTCCCCAATTATCCTTGTAGAATTTAACATAGAAAACTTTAAGGAGATATATAAATTTTTAAATTCATATAAAGCTTTTATTTTTAAGTTTGATGAAAAAAAATTTAAAAGGCTAAGAATTAAAGATTTTTTGGGCAAATCAAAGATTTTAGCAAGATCTCATAAAAAAAACTTACTTTCCTCTAGGAATGTTTTTTTTATACCCAATAATTATCAGAATATCTCAAAAAATAAAAAATTATTTATAAAATTTTAAAATTATTTTTGTAAATTTAAAAAGTTTAATATAAGTATTTGATTTTAATTTATAGAAAATGAAATAATTTAAGAGTTTTTAAAATATAATAAATTTTAATTTATGAAAATTTATATCACCGGTATAGCAGGTTTTTTGGGATCAAATCTAGCAGATTTTTATTTAAATAAAGGTTACGAAGTTTTGGGTTGTGATAATTTGATTGGAGGTGACAGGGAAAATGTGAATGAAAAAATAGAATTTATAAAAGGAGATTGTGAAGATTTGGATCTTATGACAAGAACAATGAAAGGTGTAGACGTAGTTTGTCATGCTGCAGCATATGCTCATGAGGGGCTTTCAAATATTTCTCCAACATTAATAACAAGCAATAATGTTACTGGAAGTGTTTCTGTATTTACAGCTGCAATAAGAAATAATGTTAAAAGAATTGTTTATTGCTCCTCAATGGCTCGATACGGCAATGCAAAAGTTCCTTATTTAGAGAACGATATACCTATGCCCACTGATCCATATGGTGTAGCAAAATTAGCTTCAGAAAATATATTAAAAATTTTATCTGACACTCATGGTGTAGAGTATAATATTGCAGTGCCCCACAATATTATTGGTCCGAAACAAAAATTTGATGATCCATTTAGAAATGTAGTGTCAATAATGGTAAATTTAATTTTACAGAATAGACAGCCAATAATTTACGGTGACGGTGAACAAGAAAGATGTTTTTCAGATATTGATGATTGCGTTTATTGTTTAGATAAACTTTTATTTGATGAAAGCATTAAATCAGAAACAATTAATATTGGACCTGATGAAGAAAAAGTAACAATAAATGAATTGTTTAATATTTTATCAAATAAATTAAAATATAATCAAAAACCCCTATATTTCCCAGACAGACCTAATGAAGTAAAAAAATCTTATTGCTCTTCAGATAAAGCAAGAAAAATATTAAATTACAAAACTTCCACAAATTTAGATCAATCTATTGATAAAATTATTAAACATATTAAAACAATTGGACCTAAAAAATTTAAATATGACTATATACTTGAAATAGAGAATGATAAAACACCAGAAACTTGGAAAAAAAGAATATTTTAAATTTTTGAAATAAAATTCATTTTACCAAAAAATTAAAATATATTGTAGAAATTAAGTTAACTGTAATATTAAGACCGAAAATAGATTAAAAGTGGCTATATTTAATAGAAAAATCTAATTTACAAAATATAATTTAATTGTATAAGGACTTGCCTGGTGATTATTGCAAAGGTGTAACACCCGATACCATTCCGAACTCGGAAGTTAAGCCCTTTAGCGCCGATGGTACTTTGTCTTAAGACATGGAAGAGTAGGACATTGCCAGGCTATCTAATTAAAGTTTTGTATATGAAAATAAAAAGTTCACTAAAATCGATAAAAAAAAGAGACTTAAATTCTAAATTAGTGAGAAGAAGGGGGCGTGTTTATGTTATTAACAAAACTAATCCAAAATTTAAAGCAAGACAAAAGTAACTTTTATGGACAATGAAAACCATAAAAACACTTGGAATAATTTTACAAAGTTCGTTCTGTGGGGAACTGTCGCTGTTATATCTGTTTTAGTTTTAATGGCAGTATTCTTACTGTAAAATTTGCAAATGAGAATCGGGTCAATATCAGAAAATAAAAATTATGAAAAAAGAATAGCAATAACTCCTGAGATAGTAAAAAAATATACCTCTATTGGACTTGAGGTGCATTTAAGTGAAAATTATGGAACTCATCTTGGTATTAAAGATGATCAGTATATAGAAGTAGGAGTTAAAATTTCTAAAGATGAAACGGAAATTTTAAATTCATCCGATATAATTGTTCAACTTGGAATGTTGTCAGATGAAAAGAATTCAAAAATTAGAGAAAACCAAACACTAATTGGAGTATTAAACCCTTATAATAATAGAGAAAAATTAGAAAACTTGTCAAAAAAAAAAATTAATATTTTTTCACTTGAATTACTTCCAAGAATTACAAGAGCTCAATCCATGGATATATTATCTTCACAGGCAAATCTTGCTGGTTACAAGGCTGTTGTAGAATCTTTTGCAAATTTTGAAAAGGCAATACCTATGATGATGACAGCAGCGGGCACAATTCCAGCTGCAAAGGTTTTAGTTGTTGGCGCAGGTGTTGCTGGTTTACAAGCAATCGCAACATCAAAAAGGATGGGAGCAATAGTTTTTGCTACAGATGTAAGGATGGCATCTAAAGAACAAGTTGAAAGTTTAGGAGGTAAATTTTTAACTGTAGAGGGTTCAGAAAATTTAGAAACAGAGGGCGGTTATGCAAAAGAGGCCTCAGATGATTTTAAAAAAAAACAAGAAGAATTATTATCTGAAACTTTAAAAAAAATTGATATAGTAATTTGCACAGCCCTTATTCCAGGAAAAAAAGCACCATTAATAATTAAAGAAAATATGCTAAATAACATGCAAGCAGGATCTGTAATATATGATCTAGCAGCTATTCAAGGTGGAAATACTGCATTTACTGAAGTTGATAAAATTATTGAAAGAAATGGGATCAGAGTGATGGGAGAAAGTAATATTCTTAATAAGTTACCTGTTTCAGCTTCAAATTTATATGCTAAAAATGTTTTTAATTTTGTGGATAATTTAATAGACAAAGAGAATAAAAAAATAAATATCAATTTAGAAGATGAAATTATACAAAAGACTTTAATTAAATAAATTATGGAAATAGATCCTTTAATATTCAGATTAAGTATATTTATTCTTTCTATATTCGTAGGATATTATGTGGTATGGAGTGTTACACCATCTCTACATACTCCTTTAATGTCAGTTACTAATGCGATTTCCTCAGTAATAATTGTTGGAGCAATTATTGCAGGTTTATCAGGAAATTCCGATACTGTTTTTAACACCTCAAGTATTTTCGGTTTCTTGGCAATAGCGTTAGCAGCAATTAATATTTTTGGTGGATTTCTTGTAACCCAGAGAATGTTAGCAATGTATAAAAAAAAGAAGAAAGATAAGTAATGATCTCAGCAAATCTATCTGCAATTTTTTATTTAGTTTCCGGTGTTTTATTTATTCTTGCTTTAAGAGGCCTTTCATCACCTGAGACATCTAGACAGGGTAATTTTTTTGGAATTTTAGGAATGGTTATTGCTATAACAGTTACATTTCTTTCTACAGGTAATTTTTCTAACGGATTTATTTTTGTAATATTATTTATTTTAGTAGGTGGTTCGATTGGAGCTTTTATAGCCTACAGAATACCAATGACTGCTATGCCAGAATTGGTCGCTGGTTTTCATAGTTTGGTTGGGCTAGCAGCAGTCTTTGTAGCGATTTCTGCTTTTTTAAATCCCGAAGCATTTAATCTTGGTACACTTGGCAATATCAAGCTTGGCAGCTTGATTGAAATGTCTATAGGGGCCGCGGTAGGAGCCATAACATTTTCAGGTTCAATAATTGCTTTTTTAAAACTTCAGGGAATAATGTCTGGTTCTCCGATTACATTTAAAGGACAACATTTCCTTAATGCATTGATTTTAATTTCAATAATTGTTTTGATTTATCTTCTATGTTCATCGCAATCATCGAATTTGTTTTGGATACTTTTATCTGTTTCTTTTTTAATTGGCTTCCTTTTAATTATACCAATTGGTGGGGCAGATATGCCAGTAGTAATCTCAATGCTTAATTCATATTCAGGTTGGGCTGCAGCAGGAATTGGGTTTACTTTAGAAAATACTGCACTAATAATTACGGGAGCTCTTGTTGGGTCTTCGGGGGCAATCTTATCATATATAATGTGTAAGGGAATGAATCGTTCATTTTTCAATGTAATTTTAGGTGGTTTTGGAGCGACAGAAGATTCAACTAAAAACTCAACCAAAGAACAAAGGCCAGTTAAAAGTGGAAATGCAGATGATGCAGCGTTTTTAATGAAAAATGCTTCATCAGTAATTATAGTTCCAGGCTATGGAATGGCTGTTGCTCAAGCTCAACATGCCTTGAGAGAAATGGTAGATACACTTAAAAAAAACGATATTAAAGTATCTTATGCTATTCACCCAGTTGCTGGAAGAATGCCGGGTCATATGAACGTTTTACTAGCAGAAGCAAATGTTCCCTATGATGAAGTTTTCGAATTAGAGGAAATTAATAATGATTTCGCAAATGCAGATGTTGCTTTTGTTATTGGTGCAAATGATGTGACCAACCCAGTTGCAAAAACAGATCCACAAAGCCCTATATTTGGTATGCCTGTTCTTGATGTTGAAAAGTGTAAATCAGTATTATTCGTAAAAAGAAGCTTATCACCTGGTTACGCTGGAATTGATAATGATCTTTTTTATAAAGAAAATACATTGATGTTGTTTGCAGATGCAAAAAAAATGACTGAAGATATTACAAAAAATCTATAGAGGTTAGATTAATAAAATTTAATTTCCTCATCCATCATTATTTTAACTAATTTTTTTAAGTTTGTTTTACTTTTCCATTTAATAAACTTATAAATTTTTTTAGAATCACCTCTTAAATAATTTACTTCAGATGGTCTAAAAAATTTTTTATTGATTTTAATTATTACTTCATTTGATTTTCTATTTATTAATTTTAAATTTAAATTTTTACCTACCCATTTTGCATCAATTTTTAAGTAATTAATACACTCGTTTACAAATTCCTTAATACTAAAGGATTTTCCTGTTGAAATTACGAAGTCTTCCGGCTTTTTTAATTGCATAATCTTCCACATCGCTTCTGTATATTCTTTTGCATAACCCCAGTCTCTTTTTGCATTAATATTTCCAAGTTCTAAAAATTTTAAATCACCTTTTATAATTGAAACTAGCCCTTTAGTGATTTTTCGTGTTACAAATTCTTCACCTCTTAATGGTGACTCATGGTTAAAAGATATTCCTGATACTGCAAAAATATTAAAAGCTTTTCTATAGTTTTTAGTTATGTAATGTCCAAATAACTTAGAGATAGCATAAGGACTTTGTGGATTAAATTCTGTCTCTTCATTTTGTGTTTTTTTAAAATTTTCTCCGTACATTTCAGATGATGATGCTTGAAAAAATTTAGATTTAGGGGAAATAGTTCTTATTGCCTCTAAAATCCTGAGAGCGCCAAGTCCTGTTATATCTGAGGTGTTTAAAGGACTATTGAAAGAAGTTGAAACAAAAGATTGTGCTGCTAAATTATACACTTCATGAAATTTATATTTCTGAAATAATCTATTAATTTCATTTTCTTCAGAAAGTTCTAATTCTTCAATTGTTACTTTTTTTTCTATACCCAATCTTTTCAATCTCCAATTATTTTGTCTTGCTGATCTTCTTTGTGTGCCTATAACTTTATATTTTCTTTTAAGAAGTAGTTCGGCCAAGTAAGCACCGTCTTGTCCTGTAATTCCAGTGATTAAAGCTGTTTTAGACATTATAAATTTTCAACCTACAATTTGGTTGCGGGGGACGGATTTGAACCGCCGACCTTCAGGTTATGAGCCTGACGAGCTACCAGACTGCTCCACCCCGCGGTATACTTAAATTCTATT
>MDTB01103715.1_pt1 | contig 70488 bp, 56 predicted proteins | sample 811161 | NCBI WGS metagenome assembly MDTB01 (sample SAMN05326650, study PRJNA326480) | marine metagenome | isolation source: seawater | place: Mediterranean Sea | collected 2009 | reverse complement strand
CTTGTAATCAGTTCTTTTAAAATTAGCTAAACTTTTGCGCACAGAAGCCTCCGTCATAAAATTATTATGACGAACGCCTGGGAACATTCTTTCATCCTTAGCCGCTTCAACCTGTGCTTGCAAATCCCATAACAATTTTTTTGGTAATGGAATGCGGTGTTTTTTCCCTGCGTTCTTGGAAATTGGACAAAGCCACACGCCTGCTTGTAAATCAATTTGAGTCCACTGAGCTTGTAGAGCATCTTTCATACGAACTTGCGTAAGCACGATCAACTTTAACGCACTATACGAAGGCTCACCCTTCACCCATAATTCTGACATCAAGGCAGGCAAATCTTTATAGTGCAGTGAGTTGTGATTCTTCACTACTTTTTTGTGGGCTGGCAGTACGTGTTTCAAAATTGTCGTGTAATCAGCCGGGTTACGTTTCTCACTGATGCCCATTGCAATCGCATAATCGATTACGTTTTTTGCGCGTTGACATGTTCTCTGAGCAGTTTCATGCGTAGACACCCAGATAGGTCTGATCGCCTGCACCATGTCATCAACTGTAATTTCTTCGATTTGTTTATGCCCAATAACAGGCTCGAGATAATAGAGGCTTCGCTCCCAACTGTTCGCATTTTTAGCACCCTCTTTCCAGCTTTCTTTTTTGACGTTGTTTACATACTCTTCAAACAAGTCTGTGAAAGTTCGAGACTTTATTTCTACATTTTTAAGGCTATGCGCTTTGGCAATTTTTCGTTCTCGCAAAACGTCCTGTGGTGCTTTATCAGAGCTCAGAAGTTCGGCTGCTTTCACTCTCGCTTCTTTCGTTGAAACGGTCGGATAAGTGCCGATATAAATCCATTTTCTTTTGCCATCGATTGTTTGGCGGATGTACCAGAGCTTACGTTCTTTCTTTACATGAATATATAAACTCGGACCAACCCGGTGATTACCTAATTTTTTGATGTTTTTAATTTGTATATCGCTTAATGACTTTGGCATTTTTGCACTACCTTTTGCACTACCAATTGATTGCAAAAGCATGCCTCACCTCGCCCGTTATTGCAAGATGATATTCTTTAAGTCATTGTTTTTTATATCTTATAGCAAGCTATCGCATTAAGGTTTGGCGGAAGAGGTAGGAGTCGAACCCACCAGCCACTTTAAAAGCAACTCAACGGCTTTGAAGGCCGCGCACCCCACCGGGGGCGACGCTCTCCCACCGCCCATGATATAGAATAGTGATGCTCCTGGAAACTAACCGAGAACTTTATAGCCTCGACCTTTAAGGCAGCTATGCAAAATAGTTTGCTTCCTTTCTTCAGCCTTTGCCGCGCCGGACATTCCACCACTGACGGCACCTGCTCCAGCAGCTTTCTGGGCAGAATCACTGTTACCAATTACCGCCCCAAATACGCCGCCAACTGCTAGGCCCACAGCTGCTTGCTCAGCTGCCTTGCTTCCCGTGTTAACTTTGTTTGCATAAGCGCGACATTCAGCTAGGTCTTTCTGGTATCTAGCGTCACTGCGGCCGCGGGTATCCACCACCGGATCGTCTGCGCAACCGGCAATAAATATTATAAGGAGGACAAGTTTTTTCATACCAACTCCCGAAAATCATGGTTTATGATTGAAGCCCCCAGATAGGGTTTGGAACTAGTATAGGTCAAATCCTTCTTCTTTAGTAACAATGCCGATCGCGGTTGCGTCATGATAACCAGCTTGCCGCAACTCAGATACACAGGCCTCTGCACTGCTTGCAGGGAGGCTCCCAAGCAAGCCCCCAGATGTTTGTGGGTCAAATAAAAGCTCAAATTTTTCGTGACTGGACTCTTTAATCCTCGAAGCAACCAGCCGATTACCATCGTGTAGAGTGCTCTTTATGCCCATATCACGAAGCGTATTCAGACTACCCTCCAAGATTGGAAGACCCTCAAGTTTGATACAGACACCACATTTAGAGGCAGTCATCATTTCGTAAAGGTGACCAGCCAACCCAAAACCTGTTACATCAGTACATGCTGTAACTCCATTAGTTCGAAAGATTTCTAGAGCATCGGCATTCCTTAGCTTCATCGATCTGATCGCATTATCAACCCACGTACCACGAGCTTTACACTGCATATCAGCAGCGAAGACAGTTCCGGTACCCAAAGCTTTTGTCAGAATGAGAACTTGATCAGGCAACATCCCTGATTTTCTTAAAACCTGTTCTTCGCCGACGATTCCATTTACAGCAAAGCCTAAAGACAGATCAGAACCCTCTGTTGTGTGTCCGCCAATCAGCTCAACATCATCGAGCTCTAGTTGATACTTTGCCCCAGCCAGCAACTGTCGCAGCAACGACTTAACAACAGCCGGCTTGCCAAACGGGACAGTAACCATCGCAAGCACTGTGACGGGCTTCCCGCCCATAGCATAGATATCGCTCAGCGCATGGGTAACAGCGATTTGAGCGAAGATATAGGGATCCTCCACAAAACTTCTGAAATGATCTACGGAATGGAGCAGTATTTTCCCACTCGGAACAACGTACTCTGCAGCGTCATCACGCGCTTGATTACCAAGATCATTCAGAACCTCGTCAAGCAATTCTGAACTAACCTTTGAACCGCAGCCACCGCATTGCATTTGATCATTGAATTCACCCAGTAATCCTTTCGGTTGTATACCGGACATTGTTGGAAATTCGATGAACCGAGACATAAATCGCCTGTCTATCCAGTCCTTCACTCTCCAAACCACTCCCCCTCCAAGACTAAAGGCACCTCGCGATGCTATCGCATGTTTATGACCCGTTGAAATTAAGGATAAAAATGCACGCTGCGGTTTATAATCCTTTAATCTTTTTTTCAGTAACAGACTTCGGATATTTCGGGCAAGCGGAACTCCCTGTCTTACCGCAAAAACGCCAGCCTTCGGTCTTGGATTTGCGCTCATATGAGCGATATCACCGACCGCGAAGATATTGGGGAAATTCTCACTTTGAAGAGTAGGAGTAACCTTTACGAATCCCTCTTCTGTCAAAGATAACTCGGATGTTTTCAACCAAGGCTGTGCAGCCGATCCGGTACTCCAAAAAATTGCATCAAGTTTGACGCGATCATTTGACTCTGAAACAACCGCACCCTCCTCCACAAACTCGACACGAAAACCGGAATGGATCTTAATAGCGCGGTCTTTGAATACTTTATTGAAACACCTTTTTACACTCCCATTATAGCCTGGTAGTAAAGAAGGTCCGTCAGCGAACAAATGAAAAACGATGGGCTGTCCCCTTGAAGGGAGGAGCTGGCTAAGTCGGTTGTGCACCGCGAGGCATAACTCAACGCCACCCGCGCCTGCGCCTACGAACCCGATGCTCGATATTTCTCCGGCTGTTACCCTGTTTAAAAACTCTTCCCACCGAACCAAAAAGTCATTTATGGGCTTTACTGGTATGACATTTCCCTCCGCACCCTTGACCTTCAGTGACGAGGTACTTCCAATGTCGATAGAAAGAACGTCATATCTCAAGCTTGGGCGATCCTCTGTCTCAACTATTTGCATAACTGGATCAATTGATTTAACTCTCGCCTCTATAAATCTCGCTTTCGCAAATCGACACAACGGCACGAGATCAATATGGATTTCATCCTCTTTATAATGACCTGCAACCATTCCGGGCAACATTCCGGAATATGCGGTTCTTTTTGATGGACTTACTAGGGTTATTTGAAGCCCAGGAATCGGATTCATACCCAGCATTCGTAGGACAATTACATGGCTATGGCCTCCACCAACAAGTAGTAATTCTCGCGCAATAGGATCTGGTTTATTCATTCTTACTTCTGTTGATCAAAGAACGTGCGAGGACCATAACTAAAGGATTATTTATAAAAGAGAATATATAGTACTACCCAAGCTAAATTCCTTCTATCAAGAAAAATTTATAATAGCTATTATGTATAACAGAAGTCGGCAACATCGTGACCTTCAGTGGGTGCTAAAGAGTCCAGCCCTCGTCACCGACGGCGCACCTAATATTATTTGGCCAAACGATAGATGGTTTTTGGATCTTCCTTCTCTCCCCTGGTCGTTGAATCTCCCAACACCCAAGCGCGCCCATAGCTTCCGGCTAGGACATCACTTCGAACGCTTACTTGAGTACTGGCTATCCCATCAACGGTACTTCGATTTGGTCTCCGCAAACCTTCAAGTCAATGCAGATAAGCGGACTATTGGAGAATTTGATTTTTTAGTTGAACATAACCAGAAGACTGAGCATTGGGAAGCTGCGATAAAGTTCTATCTTGGATATGGAGATCAGGAAAACCCATATCAGTGGTTTGGACCAAACCCTTCAGATTCTCTGGGTAAAAAATATGCGCATTTAACGAGCCACCAACTTTCTTTGTCGGTTTATCCGGAATCTAAAGATCTGCTTAGTAATATGAATCTTAGAGTAGACAAAGTACTTTGCTTCATGAAAGGTCGGCTTTTTTATCCTATCGAAAAATTTAATAATAGGGATTTTGTTCATCCTGCAATTGTTAATCCGACCCATGAAAAAGGTTGGTGGCTAAGAACAAGTGATTTTGAATCAAACTTCGATAGACGATGGACTTATGTCCTCCTGGAGAAACCCTATTGGCTTTCACCTCTCAAAAGCGATTTAGAAGGCGAGAGCTTCGAAACCGTCTTCAAAAAACTCATCAACTCAGAAGCGCAAGCGGCTAGGCTAGTCGCGGTTTTAGACCAGGATAACCACGAGCTATCTCGGGGCTTTGTGGTGAGCGAGAAATGGCTTGCGCTTACAAACCAAAAAACTTCTACGTTACTATAACTTACGGATTTAAATTTGTTTTCCCTCATTATCAATGGTGACATCCTGAAATTGAAGTTCGTGCAGTGTGTAATACAGTCCCTTTAGCGATAACAGTTCTTCGTGGCTTCCAAGCTCACGCACAATTCCATTATGAAGGACTAGTATCTTGTTAGCCTCTTGGATAGTTTGAAGTCGGTGCGCTATCAGAATTGATGTCCTGCCTTCCATCAAATTGTGGAGACCTTCCTGGATCAGCAACTCAGTTTCTGTATCGATACTCGCCGTCGCCTCATCTAAAACTAAAATCTCGGGATCGGCAGCAAGCACACGAGCAAAAGCTAGTAACTGTCTTTGACCTTGGGAGAGGTTCGCGCCCCGCTCCACCAAGGACGTGTCATATCCTCCGGGCAACTCAGAAATAAATTGATCGGCATTGACAAGCTTTGCTGCCTCGATCGCGCGTTCTCTGGATATCAAAGGATTACCCAAAATAATATTGTCTAGAATACTTCCAGAAAATATATGGAAGTCCTGCAGCACAACACCTATACGCGAGCGAAGATCATGACTAAGCAGATCATTTAGGTCATAATCATCTAAAAAAATCATGCCGCGGGGAAAGTCATAAAAACGACCCAAAAGCCTTATCATGGTACTCTTCCCTGATCCTGTGGGGCCCACAATTGCTAGCTTTTCTCCGGGCTCAATTACTACTGATACGTCATCTAGTATTTTTGTGTGTTCGTCATAGCTAAAGCTCAGGTGCCTGAATTCTACTTTACCTAGAAGCCTGCCAGAAAGTTTTACAGGGTCCTTTGGTTCATGAATCTGCTCATCCCAATCAAGGGCTTGGAAAATTCTCTCTCCGCTCGCCATAGCCCGAAATAAGATGTTTAGCTGCTCACCAAGCGTTACTACAGGGGTAAATAACATATTCATAAACCGCGTAAACAGAATGACCCCGCCAAGAGTCATCTCCTCCTGAACAACCTCACCTCCGCCATACCAAATGATAATCCCCAGACCAATAGATGCTAACGAGTCATTAAAGGCCGAATAAATGGTATTGAGATTTATTGAGCGAAATTCAAACCTTCGATTATTCTTATTAATATCGGTATAAATTTCGAGATTCTTTTGTTCACGCTGGCTAAGCTGCACGACCTGCATCCCCGAAAGATTTTCCTGCAAGTTTTGGTTAAGAGCAGAGACACTATTTCGTACTAGTCGAAAAACCTCTCTTGATGCTTCCCGAAAAAAGTATGTCGAGATACCTACTACGGGCACCAGCAAAAGGAGTAGCAGGGTCAGTTTCACACTAGTAGAAAACATTATTACAAGGGCAACAAAGAATGGGACAAACTCACCTACCAAACTCCCCATGCCACGAAGCATCTCATAAAGCGCTTCTACATCATTTGTAATACGGGTCATGACTCGTCCAACAGCAACCTTGTCATAAAAGGAACTTGGCCTAGTCTCCATGTGGGCAAATAGGTCTCTTCGTAAATCTCTTAGTGCCCTCACAATTGAACTAATTAGCGTCATGCGATGAGCATGGCCCGCAAAGGTGAAAAGAACCATCACACAAAAAAATATCAAACCTGCGGCAAAGATAGGCTCAATTCCTAACTGCCTTTCAACCCATTGGGTTACCTCGATCATATATAGATCTGGCATAGGGCTCTCAGTATCGCCTACGATAATATAATCCACTAGAACTCTGGAGATCATAATCTCCATTATTACGGTCAGATAGCTCGCGATTAGTATGAGGATTAGACTTATAAAAAGCATAATCCTATAGGGCTTTAGCCAATACATAATTCGACTAAAAAGTTGAAGATTTAGCACCGCGCCCGATAACTCAGAATCAAAAGTGGAATGATCTCTTCTGAGGGAACCTGAATCGTTAGCGCGTCTCATTAAGGCACCATCTGTTTGCCGCGACCCAAAGTTTGAGCCCGCTCAAGCTCGGCATAGGTGCCGTCCATACGAAGTAGTTCTTCGTGACTACCAATCTCTACAATTCGACCCTCCTCTAGAACCACAATTCGATCAGCATGACGGAGAGTAGACACCCTGTGAGAAACCAATATTGTAGTCATTTCATGACGCATATCTTTCAAACGACCGAGAATATGTTCCTCTGTTTCCGTATCTACACTGCTAAAGCAATCATCTAACACTAGAACAGGCGCATTTCGAATTAGCCCTCTTGCCAAAGTTGTTCGTTGCTTTTCGCCACCGGAAAGGGTTACCCCCCGCTCGCCGACTACAGTATCCATTTGTGCAGGAAATTCCTCGATTGAGCCCCTCAGAGCGGCGGAGTCAGCAGAAGCCCATACAAGGTCTAAATTCCGACTTGGATCATCGTAACTGATATTATGTTTTAGCGGCTCACCAAAAAGAAATGGATCCTGGAGTACTTGTGCGACCTGCGAACGCAACTGTGATAGCGGGTAATCTTTAATGTCATAACCGTCAAGAAAGAGCTGAGCTTTCGGTGTGTCCACCATACGGGTGAACAGTTTCAGCAGAGTGGATTTACCAGAACCGACACGACCTACAATCGCTATCGATTCCCCCGCAGTTATATTAAGGTTTATGTTAGTAAGGGCGGGCTTCAGGGCTCCAGGATAAGTAAAGGAAAGATTGGATAAAATAAATTCACCACGAATCCTGGAGGGCACAACCGATAATGGGGAATCTTCTATTTCAGGCTTCGCATCAAAAATTTCAAATAAACGTCGGGCGGAGACAGCAGCTCGCTGCACGGTTGTAATAAACCAGCCCGCCATACGAATAGGCTGAAGCAACATATTCAAACAGGTAAAGAAGAATACTAAGTCACCAACAGATAAATCACCATTCAGTACCAAATGCCCACCATAAATCAAAATAACTAACTGGGCTATTGAGGCGAAAAAGGGCGTCCACGCACTCATTAAAGAAGTTATTCTGGATTGCTCATAGAAAGCGTTAGCATAGTCCTCATTTGTAATGGCAAAGCGTTTAATCTCGTTAAACTCCTGAGCTTGTGCCTGAACAGTACGGATACCAGAAAGATTTTCTTGTGTGTGCTGCGAGAGTGCAGACAGCCTCCCCTGAACCGCACGCGAGCTTCGTGCCATCGCACCAGACATCCAATAACCGTAAAGAAAAACAATAGGCAAAAGGGGTAAAATAAGAATAGTTAGCGAAGGCGACTTCATTAACATTGCCGTCAAACCAAATAGCGGGGCATAAATCATTATCACGATGTGAACCATTCCCGAGGAGATCAATCTTTCTGTCAGATTTATATCCTGTATTGCCCGAGTCATTATATCGCCAATACCGATCCTCGCGAAAAACTGACTACCTTGACGCTGTACACTGGAGTACAACCTTTGCCGCAAATCAAACGCCACATACATTCCAGCACGACGGATGGCTCGACGGGCATATACAACGAAGAAAAAGCGCATAACTACACAGAAGATAATAGCAATAGCGATTTCAGCCAGACTATAAGAGATAGTGGGTAAATCCACATTTATCAGACTATTTATCGCATCAACGCCCATTGCCACGAAGTAGTAGCCGCCAATTTCAAAAAACCTTGCAACGAAAAAACTCGCAAAACCAGCACCTACAAGCCACTTATAGGGCGTGATGATAGGTATAAGTCGTTTTAACGATTCCAAATTTCAAAGTTCCAATATTTACATCAGCTCTCGACAATTAGAGAACTACTGGGAATATAGCGCGGACAAGTAATCTTGTTGAATTATTGTCTCATAAAAAATCTTGGAGGACAGACGAAGAATAAAAAGAATAATGGTGCTTCTTGACAAAAAGACGTATTTTTTTAGCTTTTCAGTGTATCCCCAATAGCATTCACGATGAGATCCATTTCTGCCTCCGTTGTAATAAAAGGTAAACCCAGTTGAAGCGTATCTCCAGCGAATCTCACATAAAAGCCTTTTTCCCAACAAGCCAACCCCACTTCCATTGGACGTCGCGTTGGCTCACCAGGATAGGGGTCGAGAGTTATACCAGCGGCAAATCCATAGTTTCGAATGTCCTTAACGTATGGTGTCCCCTTTAGCTGATGCACCTTAGTCTCAAACATTGGCGCCATTTGTTTTACTCTATCAATCAAGCCCTCCCTCTCCAGAATATCTAACGAAGCCATAGCAGCTGCGCAGGCCACTGGATGGCTGGAATAAGTATAACCGTGCGGTAACTCTACGTTGTGGCTATCTCCCCCCGACTCCATGAAAGCAGTATAGATTTTATCTTTAAGAATTACAGCACCAAGAGGAAAGGTCCCATTTGTGATTTGCTTCGCAACATTTAATATATCAGGAACTACATTGAATGCTGAGGCTGCAAACCAGTCACCTATTCGACCGAATGCAGTGATCACTTCATCGAAAATTAGTAGCACATCGTGTCGATCACAAATTTCTCGCAATCTTGCAAGATAACCAGCTGGGGGAACAATCACACCCGCAGATCCAGCTATTGGCTCGACAATTACTGCCGCGATATTACTGGCATCATGCAGCATGATGAGCTCTTCCAGCTCATTTGCCAATTCAGCACCAGACTGGGGTAAGCCACGAGTGAATTCGTTACCAGGTAGCATGGTATGTCTGAGATAATCTGACTCTACCCCTTGGCCCCAGAGTTTTTTATTAGCGGTGATCCCACCAAAACTTATTCCGCCCCAGCTGGCGCCATGGTATCCCTTTACACGACCAATTATTTTTGTTTTTGATGGAGACCCAGCCAGCCTCCAATAGGCCCGAGCGATCTTTGTCGCGGTATCAGTGCACTCTGAACCTGAGTTTGTAAAAAATACGTGATTAAGACTATCCGGGGCCATATCTGCCAGCCTATCTGCCAGAGAGAAGGCCAAAGGATGACCAAATTGGAAGGCTGGAGAATAATCCAAAGCATTTAATTGTAATGCCACCGCATTACTAATCTCTGATCGGCAATGACCTGCCCCAGTAGTCCAAAGACCGGAAAGACCGTCGAAGACTCTTCGGCCATCTTGGGTAAGGTAATAAGCCCCCTCCGCTCCGACTATCATTCTGGGGTTGGCCTTGAAATGACGGTTTGCGGTATATGGCATCCAAAATGCATCGAGTTGAGATTTACCCACTATTTCTCCCCGTTTAACCAAATTTGATTCAGCCTTGGAGAGTAGTTTAGGTTCAATATAGCGGACAAGCAATAATTAGACCGACATGGTTTTCAGATGATTTGCAAGACCTGACCCTGTATTTTCAGTGGATCTCCATTTTATAACAGAACGTCGTAACAACATCTTGTGTTTATAAAAGTCATTGGGCACAATATCTTGGACTTCTCCACGATGGCCGTTTTTGCCCCCTAGGACGAACTTAACTGCTGAATGGTCAGAGAAATGTTGGAGAATTTAAATTCGGCGGGTAAGGAATTAGCCCTGAAGGATTCTGGACGATAAAAATAAATTTAGGAAAGCAAGGAGAAAAATGGATTCAACAGCGCATAAACCCGACTTAAAACCTATACCAGCCAATGTAAATGAGATCAAATTCCAAGATACCTCTCTGGATATCTGGGAAAGTAAATACTGCTTGAAAACAAAGAAGGGGGAGTGGGTTGATAAGGATATAGAGGATACTTATAAAAGAGTTGCCACTGCATTAAGTGCAGTTGAGAAAAAAGAAAATCGAGATGAGTGGCAAGAGAAATTTCTTTGGGCGCTTCGTCACGGGGTAATTCCGGCGGGACGCATCATATCAAATGCCGGTGCCCAAGCACATAAACCAGCAACTTCAACAATCAACTGTACTGTATCAGGCACCATAAACGATTCTATGGAGGATATTCTCCATAAGAATGTGGAGGCTGGGCTAACTCTGAAAGCTGGCTGTGGTATAGGGTACGAGTTCTCAACCCTACGACCAAAAGGAGCGTATGTTTCTGGTGCCGGCGCTTATACCTCCGGACCACTTTCATTTATGGATATATATGATAAGACTTGTTTTACGGTCTCTTCTGCAGGAGGACGAAGAGGGGCACAAATGGCTACTTTCGAGGTTGGACATCCTGATGTAATGGAGTTCATTCGCGCAAAACGAGAAGATGGCCGACTTAGACAGTTCAATCTGTCCTTATTGATCACAGAAGAATTCATGGAAGCCGTCAAGGAGGATAAGGACTGGCGGCTAAGTTTTCCCATCACTCAAGCAGAATTAGAGAGTGATAATCTCGATCTATCAGATGACAACAAAATCCTCTGGCGAGAGTTCCCTGCGCCGGATCGTTATGTTTCGAACAAAGAAGGTTTGGTCGCCTGCAAGACCACAAAATCGATACGAGCTCGACGACTTTGGGACATGATAATGACCTCAACATACGATTTTGCTGAACCTGGATTTATTCTCATAGATAAAGTAAATGAGATGAATAACAACTGGTTCTGTGAGAATGTGCGCGCGACTAATCCCTGTGGAGAGCAACCTCTACCTCCGTATGGAAGTTGTCTTCTTGGTTCAATCAACCTATGCAGATATGTAACTAAGCCCTTTGGTAGCGAGGCAGATTTTAATTGGGAAGACTTCAGAAAGGCTGTGGCTATCTTTACCCGAATGCTAGATAACGTTGTAGAAATTAATGGTTTACCGCTAGCCGAGCAACGTGAAGAAATTATTCGTAAACGTCGACATGGAATGGGATATCTAGGACTTGGCTCCACCATCACAATGATGGGAATGTGCTATGGCGATAAAGAATCGGTCGAGTTCACAGAACGGGTGACTCGAGAATTAGCGATGGTCGGCTGGGAGACAGCTCTCGAGCTATCGATTGAGAAAGGCCCAGCGCCGATTATGAATGAAGACTTTTTAGTAACCGGGGAAATGTTACGTCAAAGACCTGAAATGATTGAAGATGGATATAAGGTTAAAGACAAGATTAAAGGGAAAGTCTTACATGCTAAATATTCGCGATATATGCAGAGGGTAGCAGAAGAAAACCCCGAACTAGTAGAGGAACTCGCTAAGGTAGGTAGTAGATTCACCCACCATAGCTCAATTGCGCCTACAGGAACTATCAGTCTTTCCCTAGCAAATAATGCTAGCAATGGCATCGAACCCAGCTTTGCGCACCACTACTCGAGGAACGTCATTAGAGAAGGGAAAAAATCAAAGGAGAAGGTAGATGTTTTCTCATTCGAACTGCTCGCATATCGATCAATGATTAATCCTAATGCGCAACCATATTCGGATGATGTGGAAGAAAAGCTCCCGGACTATTTCATTACCGCCGATGACATCACACCGATCAACCATGTTGATATACAAGCTGCGGCGCAAAAATGGATTGATTCGTCCATTTCCAAGACGGCGAATGTCCCCACAGATTATCCGTTTGACGACTTTAAAGATATTTATCTTTACGCATATGATAAAGGACTAAAGGGATGTACAACATTTCGTTTTAACCCGGAAGCATTCCAGGGAGTCTTGGTCAAAGAAGAAGATCTAGAAAAGACAACCTACCAGTTTACATTAGATGATGGCGAAGTTATCGAGGTAGCCGGTAATGAAGAGATTGAATACGATGGGGAGCTCCACTCGGCAGCAAACCTCTTTGATGCGATGAAAGAAGGTTATTACGGAAAATTCTAGGAAATGGGTAAAGAGAAATAGATCTAAACCTGAGGTAATTTAAAAAAGTATAAAAGTCGAAGGGAATCCATCGAACAATGGCCATAAAAATTGAAAAAAATATTGTTAGTTACAGCATTAAAAAAGAAGACAGTGTTATCACTGCTGCTTCTCCTGATAGGGAGACGATGCACGAAGAGATACAACGCCCGAATGAGCTTCGTGGTTACACCTATAAAATAAAGACACCTCTTACTGATCATGCCATGTATATAACAATAAACGATATTTTGTTGAATGAAGGCACTGAGCACGAACAGGAATATCCTTTCGAGGTCTTCATTAATTCAAAGAATATGGAGCAATTCCAGTGGATACTCGCATTGACTCGAGTGATAAGCGCTGTCTTCAGAAAGGGTGGCGATGCCACTTTTCTAGCAGAAGAACTTAAACAGGTTTTTGATCCCCAGGGTGGTTACTTCAAGAAGGGTGGCAAGTTCATGCCTAGCCTTGTAGCAGAAATCGGTGAAGTCCTGGAAACGCATATGCGTAAAATAGGACTTATTGAAACCGAAGAATTAAGTGATGATCACAAGGCGTTAATCGAAGAAAAAAGAGCATCTTTACAAGTAATGCAAGCGACTTCTGAAGATAACAATTTTCCACCTGGAGCAGAACTTTGCACAAAGTGCAATACAAAAGCTATGGTATTACTAGATGGTTGTATGACATGTCTGAACTGTGGATACTCTAAGTGCGGCTAATGCAAGAATGTGAGGGATAGTCGTTTAATCGAATGGAAAGGTACTTAGAACAACTTCGCTTTATACTCGAAAATGGAGTTACTAGAACGGATCGGACTGGCGTCGGAACAATATCAACTTTTGGACTTCAGACTCGCTTCAATATGCAAGATGGATTCCCTGCGGTAACAACGAAGAAGCTTGCGTGGAAGGTCATAGTTTCCGAACTAATGTGGTTTATCTCTGGTTCGAATAATATCGCAGATCTAAAGTCGATCTATCGCCATAATAAGATATGGGATGCAAATTACAAAGATTACTTATCTCGGCTAGGTAAGAATAGTAACGATGGCAGTATGGGGCAAGTATACGGTGTTCAGTGGAGGCACTGGCGAGACTCTTATGGGAGAGAAATTGACCAACTACAAAATGCTATAGATCTGATCCGTAAAAACCCCAGCTCCAGAAGAATAATCGTAAATGCTTGGCATCCTGGAGAAACGGAAGCTGATCAGGTCGCTCTTCCCCCCTGTCATGCTTTTTTCCAGTTTTACGTGGCAGATGGAAAATTATCTTTACAAATGTATCAACGCTCCGCAGACATGTTTCTCGGGGTGCCCTTTAATATTGCCTCCTACTCATTGTTGCTTCATATGATTGCCCAGATAACAGATCTTGAACCTTACGAGTTTATCCACACTCTGGGCGACGCGCACATTTATTTAGACGCGATAGATCAAGTGAAAAAGCAACTTTCCAGGGAGACATACTCCTTACCAGAACTTCACATTAAAGACAGGGGACAAAAAGAAATCGATGACTTTTTAATGGAAGATTTTATATTGGAAAATTACAACTACCACGAATCTATTAAGGCGACTATGGCAGTGTAAAGCTCGCAGAACGAGGATTGAAAAAAGGCTCGTAACTACCAAACTTTACGAACGTATTGGTCAAGCAATAACCTTTTAATAATTGGCTTAGGCTGAACACTGACTCATATCTGATATTTCTTTTTCCACTCTTCGTAAGGCATTCCATAGATCATGGTTCTAGCTGCTTCATAATCAACATGAATTCCTTTATCCTCCGCGGAAGCCACATACCATTTGCTAAGGCAGTTTCTGCAAAAACTTGCGAGATTCATCAAATCAATATTCTGCACATCCTTATTTTCATCAAGATGTTGGACAAGCCGTCGAAAAGTCGCGGCCTCCAATTCAGTTTTAATGGTTTCTTCCACAATTACTTCCTCTTCAGAATCTTTCCATACAATACCCCAAGATCAAATATTCTTACAAATATGATTTTGAGAATGCGCCAATGATCACGTTTTTTCTGATATCCGATGGAAAAAAAACATCGAAAAATGTCCGAAACATCTGGTTTGAACATCAAGAATTGCTTGGTCCAAGAGGCAGGCATTGAGCACCAAATCTCAAAAAAGTTTCACGGTAGGTCAAAAATGGCTCAGCATCGCTGAGCCTGATTTGGGCTTGGGAAAGGTGGTACGAGTTAATGGTAGGACCGTATCGTTATACTTCGATGTAAATCACGAGGAGCGAACCTACGCCCACGATCAAGCGCCTATAACAAGGGTAAAATTTTCATCCGGAGATGAAATCAAAACCCAAGATAAGAGAGCCATAATAGTAACGACCGTAAAAGAGCAAGATGGACTATTCCTCTATTTCGGAGAGCACGAGGGGGAGCACATAGCTATTTTTGAAACAGAACTTGATGTCAACACGACATTTAGCAAAGCAGAAGATAGGCTACTTACGAAACAGCTGGACGACAGTAATTGGTTTAATCTTCGATACCACACCCTGCAGCGATTAGCGAAATTAGCAGAAGGAGAATCAAGGGGGCTTTATGGAGCGAGGGTATCACTTATACCTCATCAACTTTATATTGCTAACGAAGTAGCACAGAGGTTCGCGCCCCGAGTTCTCCTAGCAGACGAAGTAGGTTTGGGTAAAACCATTGAGGCAGGAATGATCATACACCACCAGCTTCAAACCTCGCGCTCTTTCAGAATCCTGGTGATTGTTCCCCAAGCCCTCACCTTCCAATGGTTTATCGAGCTTATCCGACGTTTTAACCTGAAATTCACTATTTTGGATGAAGAAAGGTGTCGTCAAATCGAATCAGATAATGCGTCAGGTAACGAGAATGACGAAGAACAAGAGAGCATGCGGATTAGTAATCCTTTTGACGCACAACAATCAATGCTCTGCTCCACAAACCTATTTTTAAATAACGAGCGCAGACTTTGCCAAGTGTTAAGGACCAATTGGGATCTAGTGGTTGTGGACGAGGCGCACCATCTAAAATGGTCACCGGATAGCTCAAGTAGAGAATATGAAGTGGTTGAAAAAATATCCCAAATAACAAGAGGTTTGCTGCTCTTAACAGCCACACCAGAACAATTAGGGGAAGCTGGTCACTTTGCACGACTTCGCTTACTCGATCCTCACCGCTTCTTTGATTACGGAAACTTTCAAAAAGAACAAGCTAGTTTCCAAAAAGTGGCAGAGGAAGTGCAGGCAATACTAGCATCAGAAACTGCACCCAATATTGCCAAGCGAGCTAATAGAGAATCCCAGACTAATCAGAAAAAGATAGGAGAGTTGCTGGATCAGCATGGGACAGGCAGGGTGCTTTTTCGCAATATTCGCTCCTCTATTCAAGGATTTCCAAGACGGATATTACATTCATACCCACTCCGACGCCCATCCAACTATAACGATAGCACTGAATTTTATCCCGAATTACTAGTACCTAACTGGTTTAGTTTTGACCCAAGGGTAGATTGGTTGATAAATCTACTCTTAGAAAGTAAGGAGAAATACCTGGTTATTTGCGCCCATAAAAAGACAGCTATCGAATTAGAAAAAAAAATCAAGGATTCGTCAGCTATTCGATCAACAGCTTTCCATGAGGATATGGACTTAATTGCTCGCGATCGCTCAGCAAATTACTTCTCAGAATCATATAAAGGAGCTCAAGTAATTATTTGCTCAGAAATTGGCAGTGAAGGCAGAAATTTTCAATTCGCGAGCCATTTAGTTCTATTCGATCTTCCGCTTAGTCCTGATGCACTCGAACAAAGGATCGGGAGACTGGATCGTATCGGTCAACAAAATGACGTAAAAATCCATGTCCCGTTCATCGAAAATACTGCGATGGAAAAACTGTATCACTGGTTTGATAAAGGTATGGATTTATTTGCTTCTCCAAACTTAAGTGGTCAGGCATTATTTGATGAGAACTTTGATCGCTTCCTAGAGTTGGACCAAACAGAATTCATCAAGGAAATGAAAAAGGAAACAAAAAATCGTAAGGAAATTACTCTGCAAGGACGAGACCGGCTATTAGAACTCAATTCGCATAGGCCGGAAATATCAGCAGCTATAGTATCCGACATTTCTCAAAATGAAGGAGGATCGGATCTTGAGAACTACATGGAAAAATCGTTCCATCTCTTTGGGCTCGAGTCAGAACCATTAAATGACAATATCATAACTATTAAGCCAACCGAGGCAATGCTGCGAAATTTCGCCGTCAGTGCAGAAACCAGTGATCATTTTCATTATCCCGAACTACCTGAAGACGGGATCCGAATTACATACGATCGCTCAACAGCGCTCGCTCGAGAGGATGTACATTTCTTTACTTGGGAACACCCACTTGTGCAGCAAGCATTGGAGCTAGTGGCCAGTAATGTAACGGGTAATAGTTCAGCGATTACTATTAAGGCGAAGTCAATTCCATCCGGGACGGTTCTACTTGAAACCTTACATATAGTCCAGTGCCCAGGATCATCTAACCTCGAAATCGACCGTTACCTACCTCCATCGATACTCCGAAGTCTCATTACACCTTCACTGCAAAACATTGCGGATCAGGTGCCTTTCAACGAATTTACCGGTACCGCGGAGAATATAACTCCTGAAATTTTTAGCCAGATAGTAGAAAGTCAAGGCAGTGAAGTCAGAAAAATGCTTATGAAGGCAAAAAAAGAGTCAGACGCATACCTGACTACTAGAAAAATTGATGCAGAAAAAGAGACAAGGCGAATACTTGATGAAGAAATTACACGTTTGGAATCCCTCATGAAAATTAACCCAACTGTTCGCACAGAAGAGTTGGACTATCTGCAGAAGACGAAACTTAATGCGCTTGATGCCGTCAAGAATGCTACTATGCGTTTAGAGGCAACCCGATTAATCGTAGTTGTCCCATAAAGAAATTTTAGGCATCTTTAAGAAAAGTTAAGTACATATAACTATTGCTGAGATATCAGAGGGAGAACTTTTGTGACAGGCATAGTCATAATCGGGGGAGGACAGGCCGGAGCGCAGAATGCTGCCTGCCTGCGGCAGGAAGGTTATACAGGAGAGCTTACCCTTTTTAGCGAAGAGCAGTATATCCCATACCAAAGGCCACCCTTGTCTAAAGATTATCTGGCTGGTAAACACAATATAGATAGGCTCTTCCTTCGTCCAGAAAGCTTTTATCAGGAGAAAAATATTGACTTACGTCTGGGGGTTAGAGTTGCAGAAATCAATCCCGAACAGAAAAACATAAAAACCTCCTCTGGCGAGATAGTAGTCTACGAAAAGTTACTCATAGCCACTGGCAGCCGACCCAGGCTACTCAAAGTGCCCGGCAATCAGTTAGCAGGAATACACTACCTACGCCAACTGAATGATGTGAATACCATAAGATCTGAGTTGAAAGACAGGAGCAATATCTGCATCGTTGGTGGCGGTTATATAGGTCTCGAAGTTGCCGCTGTCATGATTTCTGCCGGGCACGATGTGACCATAGTTGAATCCGAGAGTCGGATTCTTAAGAGAGTGACCACACCACAGATGAGTAGCCTCTTTCACAATCTTCATTTATCAAAAGGTGTCAAAATTTACAGTAACAGTACCGTCCGTGGATTCTCTGGTGAAAACCATGTCGAGTACGTCAACTGTGGTGATTTAAATATCCCTGCAGACCTTGTTATTATTGGAATAGGAATAATACCAAATACTGAGCTTGCTCAAGAATCGAGGCTCGAATGTCACAATGGCATTATTGTCGATGACCGATGTCAAACATCAGATACTAATATTTTTGCAGCCGGAGATAATACCAATCATCCCAATGCCATCTTGAATCGCCGCTTGCGTTTGGAATCCGTACCCAATGCGATGGAGCAAGCTCGGGTCTCGGCGAAAAATATGCTTGGGCAAGATCAGACATATAATTCCCTACCATGGTTCTGGTCAAACCAGTACGATATAAGATTACAAATGTTAGGGTTCTCTGTGGATGGAGACAGCCAAGTAGTCAGAGGAAATTTCGAAAAAGCGAAATTTGCTATCTTTTATTTAAATAAGGATAAAGTAGTAGCGGTGGACGCTGTAAATAGCCCTGCCGAATTTATGATTGGTAAAAAGCTTTATGGAAAAGCAGTTGATCGGATGAATTTGGGTAATTTGAATTTCAACCTCGAGGACCTGATTTAGGAACAAAAACTTGTCATCCTCCAGAAACGAAAGCTAAGATAATGTTGGTCACTGAGCAGGACTATAAATGCCTAAAATAAATTTTATTGAGCATAATGGGGCGGAGCATACTGTGGACGCAGTTAATGGCGACTCTATGATGCAAAGCGCAATTAATAACTTAATACCAGGGATTAGTGCTGATTGTGGTGGAGAGTGTTCGTGTGGAACTTGTCACGTAGTTATCGAATCCTCATGGATAGAAAAAGTTGGGGGACCAAACAATACCGAAGAGGCAATGCTTAGCCTAAACCCTGATAGGCAGTCAACTTCTCGCTTGAGCTGCCAGATTGAAATATCTGATAATCTGGATGGAATCATCATAAAGTTACCTGAGTTTCAATACTGACTCCTAGCCCGTTATCAGATTATTTCTTCTCGATTATTAAAGTATTGTGAAGATATATGAAAATCAGTACGTTTCTTACAGATGGTGAAACGAAGTCCTTGGATTTTTCTCTAGAGAGTTTGAGAAACTTGGATCTGTCTCTGCCGACTCTAAACTTCTCTCATCACTTCTCTGAACAATCTTTCCTAGAGGATGCTGAGCGCACGGAAGCTGTGATCACTTGGCGATTTGAAGAATGTTGGTACCACCAATTCCCGCAACTAAAAACCGTTTATACACCAGCTGCTGGCCACGAGTGGATTAAACGAGACCCCTTGGGCCAAGTCTCAATTATTCACGGTACCTTTCATGGCACTATTCTCGCAGAGTCTTTAATTGGCGCACTTTTATTTATGAATCGCCGCATGCCCGCGATGATTAAAAACCACCGGGACCGGAATTGGGACCGTAATTTACAATCGCAGACCAGGCTTTTAAAGGATCAAACCTTAATAATCATAGGATACGGTAACATAGCCCGTACTTGTACAAGCGCACTTAGGCCAATGGTCGCACGCATTATTGGTGTGAAGCGAAGCTCTGATGGTGAAGGGACCTTTCAAACCTCACAACTACCTAATCTCCTCCCACATGCAGATCATGTTGTTTTGCTGCTACCTGGAACGACCGAAACTGATCGATTCATGAACTCAGACTTGTTAGCCCTGATGAAGAATGGCAGCTACATCTACAATTTTGGCCGCGGAAATTCCCTGCTTGCTGAGGACCTGTTACCCGCCATGGAGTATTTGGGCGGCGCGTTCCTCGATGTGACTGAAGAGGAACCGCTGCCCCCTCATTCTGCTCTGTGGTCTCACGAAAATATATTTATCACACCACACTCATCCTGTATATGCGATGACTACAGCAAGCTTTATATCGACGAGTTAATTCATAACCTCACGTTATGATTACATCGTGCCAAAAAGGTCGCATCCATAACCAAATACAACCAGAATCTACCTCACCTTATCAGACCAGTTCTTTTTTTCGTCTGGTTCCTTCTTCATCCCTCGCAAGAAGACTCGTTTTTGTTTTCTAAGAAGCAATATCAAAGGAAAAAAGATCAGACCAATTAGGATCATCGCAGCGACGAACAGGAAGGAAAGGAGTAAGAAGGTCTTTATAATCTCAAGATCTACACCAAAAAAAATAATTGCCGCCCAAATAAAAGTTATCGCAAACAAGGACCCAGAGCATAAGTTTCGGATTAAGGGGTCTGACCAGATTCGACTTATCTTAAACAACTGCACTAAATTTCCCTTTTTAACAACTAAAATCCACAGATTCCGTTAATTTTGGCGACTGGTTGACTTGATTATGGCACAATCATCGGGTGGCAGCGCAGTCACCGCAAAATTAAAATTTAGAACCCTTCAATTTTCAAGGATCAAAGAAGCAAACTATCCATATGCATATTAAGTCCGCGCTTAAAATACCCAAAATAATTTCTATCATAGGCATCTATGCTTCCGTCCATTTCTCTTTGGGTTTACAGAATGTAGCCGAGGCTCAGACTACCAAAACTAAAGATTGGCTCCAGCCCCTAGTGACTCATACCCAAACCACTAAGGAAATAGTAAACCAACTAAAGGCTAAGCATTACGTTAAAGTTACTCTGGACGATGCGCTCTCCGAAAGAGTTTTCGACAGGTATTTAAAGAATCTTGATCCACAGAAGTATTACCTTCTTCAAGAAGACCTAAACTCCTTCCAAGAACTTCGTCATAAATTAGATAACGCAATCGAGACAGGAGACTTGGATCCTGCGTTCATCATATGGAATGTTTATCATCAACGTCTGATAGCAAGATTCGAAAAAATAATTACCTTCCTTGAACACGGCATAGCTCAATTTGACTTTACAAAAGAGGAAGAAATACTCCTCGATCGCAGAGATCATCCATGGGCAGCAAGCGAAGCAGAGTTAGACTCCCTTTGGAGAAAACGAATCAAAGATGCCGCTTTGAGCCTCAAGCTTGCAGAAAAAAATACAGACGAGATCAAGGAGCTTTTAGTCAAGAGGTATAAAAATCGATTAGGACTAACTCGACAAACCAAGAGTGAAGATGTTTATCAACTTTACATTAACTCATTTACCGAAGCCTATGATCCCCATACTCAGTATTACTCGCCCCGAGGTATGGAGAACTTCAATATTAATATGAGTCTATCCTTGGAAGGTATAGGCGCTGTATTACAACAAGATGAGGAATTTACAAAGGTTGTCAGCCTGGTTCCAGCAGGGCCAGCTGACAAAGCGGGAACCCTTAAACCCAATGATAAAATAATAGGTGTCGGGCAGGAGCCAGAAACAATCGTGGACGTAATAGGGTGGCGCCTATCCGACGTGGTACAGCTAATTCGTGGAGAAAAGGATACTACCGTTTGGCTGGATATCATACCCTCAGGGCTTGAAGCTTCGGATTCCGAGATTATTCAAATAACCCGAAATACCGTAAATCTGGAAGAGCAAGCGGCTAAAGCAGAGGTGATTGAACTCGAAAAATCTGGCCAAAAATATAGGATCGGTGTAATCGACGTCCCAGCCTTCTACGCAGACTTTAAGGCTTTACAAGCTGGCGACAAGAATTATAGAAGTACAACTCGAGATGTTAAAAATCTATTAGAAGAACTAAAACTTGAGCAAGTTGAAGCTGTGATCATTGACCTCCGAAATAATGGCGGGGGATCACTAACAGAAGCTAGAAACATGACAGGTTTATTTATTGACCGCGGACCGATCGTTCAAATCCGATATAAGAATAATCGTGTAGAGGTTTTCACAGATCAAGATAAAAGTACAACTTACGAAGGCCCGCTCGGGGTAATGGTGAATCGGCTTAGTGCCTCAGCGTCGGAGATTTTTGCAGGTGCAATTCAAGACTATAATCGAGGCATAATTATCGGAAGCCAAACCTTTGGCAAGGGAACCGTACAAACGATAGTGCCTTTAAACCGTGGCCAGTTGAAGCTTACACAAATGAAATTTTATAGGGTGTCAGGGGAGAGTAATCAGCATAGAGGAATCATCCCCGATATCATTTACCCTGATAATTTTGATCCTGAAGTAATCGGAGAAAGCGCACTAGATGATCCTCTTCCTTGGGATACGATCCGCGCGACACGATATCGGGTAGCAGATCGTGAGAGAGACCTTATTTCTCGGTTAAATAAATCTCATCAGTTGCGGATAAAAAGTGACCCAGAATTTGTTTATGAGCAATCTGCGATCGCCTTCCAGCGAAAACAGGCAAAGAAAGAATTTAGGAGTCTAAACGAGCTCGCTCGAATCAATGATAAAAACAACACTGAGGCATTCTGGTTAGGTCTAGAAAACCAGAAGCGCAAGGACCAAGGACTGGCTAGCATTTCCTCACTTGATGAGATTGACAGTGCTCTTTCAACCAACCAGAGGACACCAAGAGTGAGTGAATCAAATACTAACCTGGAGCTAAATTCTGATCCGGAAAATAGCCACCCAAACAGGAATATAGAGTCGCTTCCAATCATAGATAAAAATACTGGTGTAAAGTCAGAAGAATCTGAAATAGATACGGGAGAAGAACCTTATGATCCAGATGCGTTCGTTACTGAGTCAGGTAATATCCTCATTGATTTAATTTCATTTGGAAAGTAAGGAAGCTCTAATTACGAAAACCCTTAAAAACTAAATTAGAGCTATAGAACTATAGAAGAACTTTCTTACTATTATTGGGCCTCAATTAAGCTCAGCAGTTCCTTGGTCTTAGTCCTCATCAATGGGTCATCACCCCTACTCTCTACATTGATGCGAATCACTGGTTCAGTATTTGACATCCTTACATTAAAACGCCACTCATCAAAACTCATACTCAAACCATCGGTATAATCTATAACTTTCGCCTGTCCGGCATAAGTCTGTTCTAAAAATCGGATAATTGAAGGCGCATCGTCGACATGGCAGTTGATCTCCCCACTGGCGGGATATAGACGTATCCGTTCATTGACAAGCTCCGCCAACGACTTCCCTCTATTACTCATCAAGGAAATGACCAGCAGCCATGGAACCATACCACTATCGGAATAGGAGAAATCTCTAAAATAATGATGGGCACTCATTTCCCCGCCATAAATGGCATGTTCAGTTCTCATGCGCTCCTTAATGTATGAATGCCCTGCCTTACTCTGTATTGCAATACCACCAAACGAACCAATGATATCCTCAGTATTCCAAATCAATCTCGGATCATGCACGATCCTACTACCCGATTTCTTTTCCAAGAAGGATTGGGCCAGTAAACCTACAATATAATAACCCTCTATAAATCTCCCCTTAGCATCGAAGAAAAAGCAGCGATCGAAATCACCATCCCATGCTAAACCCAAATCGGCTTTATACTTTTTAATAGCATCTGCAGTCGGGAGGCGGTTTTCTTTCAAGAGAGGATTCGGGACGCCATTCGGGAAGTTACCATCAGGCGTATGATGAATTTTTATAAATTCGCAGGGAAGGAACTCTTCAACCCTATCAATAATTCTTCCTGCACCACCATTACCCGCGTTCACTACAATTCGCAAAGGAGTAATCTTTGAAGGTTCGATATAGTTCAATATTTTCTGGATGTAGGCGCTATGATGATCAAGATTATTAATTGAACCCCGTGGCACTTGCTCTCTAAAGGAATTTCGCCTCACTAACCTCTCGATCTCTCGCAGTCCAGAGTCGCGGCTAATCGGTTTTGCTTCCTCTCGCACAAACTTTAAGCCATTATAATTCTTAGGATTATGACTAGCCGTAACCATAATGCCACCATCCATATCAAAATGAGAGGTCGAAAAGTAAATTTCCTCGGTTCCACACTCCCCAATATGATAAATATCAGCCCCTTGGTCCCTTAAGCCCCTAACAACAGCTTGACATATATCAGGACTAGAGAGGCGAATATCGTGTCCTACAACTACCTTTTTTGCCCGCGTAAATTCCACAAAAGCTCTACCAACACGATATGCAATTTCCTCATTTAACTCCTCCGGTATTCGGCCACGCAAATCATAAGCTTTGAAACAGGAAAGTTCAGCCACTACAATCTCCTCATGGATTAACTTTATCTTCTTTGACTGATTGGGACAGTTTGTTTCCTTCCACTGCGCACCAGTCTTCAGCTATCCGCCCTCTTCAGTACCCTACGGCTGCACCCTCAGCTCTAGGATCCTTTATGCCAAAAATAGCTTTTCCTTGAACAAGTATAGAGTTGGCGTCCCCTATTCCATTTTTGGACTCAACAATATTTTTGTGACCTAACGCTTTTAAACGGGCTCGAGTATCGGAAGAAATCGCATAGCTATCATGTGTGATTTTATCGGGCAACCATTGATGGTGTATACGAGGAAGAGTTACCGCATCGCCAAGCTGCATTCCGTGATCAATTACATTGATAATAATCTGCAAAACAGTTGTAATTATCCTGGATCCACCTTGGGAACCCGTTATCAGAAAAGGATGCCCATCTTTGGTCACAATTGTCGGAGACATAGAGCTAAGCATCCGCTTCCCAGGCTCTATGGCATTAGCTTCTCTTCCTATAAGCTGATATTGATTCGGTGTATCCTTTTTAATAGAGAAGTCATTCATTTCATTGTTTAATAGTACGCCTGTCCCGGGGACAACGATCTTATTGCCATAAGAACTATTTAAGGTTGTAGTAAAGGAAACCATAATCCCGTTCTTATCGATGATAGAAAAATGTGTGGTCTCTGGGCTCTCTTTCAACCACTTGCCTGGGTCTATATTTTCACTCAGGGATGCTTTACCAGAATCAAAATCGGCGAATCTTTGACTTGCATAATCCTTGTCCAATAGCATTCCAACTGGAACAGGATAGTAATCTGGGTCACCCAGATACTCTGCTCTGTCTGCATAAGCACGACGCGAAGCCTCTACCATATGATGTATAGAAGCTGCGCTCCCATAACCCATAGATCTCAGATCAAAGGGCTCCAGCATATTCAGCATCTGGATGACTAAGATCCCGCCAGAACTTGGGGGACCCATGCCCCAGATTTTATAGCCCCGATAGGAACCACTTACTGGAGCACGCCACACCGACCGATACTCAGCCAGGTCAGAAGCGCTAATACCTCCCTTGTTTCTATCCATCTCTCGAACAATAAGCGAAGCCACCTCACCTTCGTAAAAGCCAGATCGGCCCTTCCGCATTATTATAGTTAAGGTCTTTGCTAAATCTGGCTGATACCAAATTTCACCTACTTCATAAGGTTCGCCATTCTTTGAGAATTTTGCCAACGAAGCGGGGTATGATTTCATCTGCAGGAGTACTCTCTTAAATTGTTGCACGAGATCAAATGTTAATGGGAAGCCCTTTGTGGCGAGGTCAATGGCTGGTGTCATAACCTGCTTTCGACTCATAGAGCCATAGGTATCAAGCAGTAAAAGAAGGCCGTCTACGGAGCCTGGAACCCCAGCGGCTAGGTGAGATTGGGTAGATAGTTCGCCAATGACATTACCCCAACGATCAAGGTACATATCGCGATAAGCTTTTTTAGGTGCCTTTTCACGATGGTCAAGAGCAAATACGTTACCATCAGGCAGTCGCACTAAAGCGAACCCCCCTCCTCCGATATTTCCAGCAGAAGGATAAGTTACTGCCAAGGCAAACGCAGTAGCAACAGCAGAATCGACCGCATTTCCGCCTGCCTTCATGATTTCGATACCTATATTGGATGCAAGGACTGAACGTGAAGTTACCATCCCTTGTTTTCCGTAGACTGCTGCTAGGTCCGCCTTTGCGAAAGAAGTTACTAAAAAAATAAAAATTGCTAAAAAAACTTTCATAAATTAATCCAAATCACTGGTTGCGATTTTGCTCCTAACAAATGAACTTGCCAAGCAAGTCTCTGGTTTAGATGCAGGAATAATTCAGCCAGAATTTAATAACAATTTCCCCTACGGTTACATAATACTCATGAAACTGGCGTAAGACCTGATGACCTAGGAAGTAAAGCTGCATAAGCGCAGAATTCAATGTAAATATTACACCCATCTCGTCAAATAAGTCTTTAAACTTTCATTCAATTAGTTATCTTCGCAGTGAATAACGCTCCACTATCGTGAATTACGAAAAATTTTCTGGCAGGAATGGAATCTTCATGCTAAAGCCGGTATACAAGTATTCTCGGTTAGTCGGCCTTGATCACTTCAGTGAGGAGAGTGTCCAAATCATGAATTGATGCTAACGAATTGTGATCCTTACCTCTATGATGGAAAAAGTGGCGAGTCTCTTTAATAAAATGGGGTGTACAAAGTAACCTTTATCAGTTAATTTCCCTACTTTATACGTCTACAACAATCATAGAAAAATAGGGGTAGTAGTTCTCGAAGTGCCAGCGTTGCTGGCCTTTTTTTTTAGGCCCAACCATTGAAATGATTTACTAGAATGAGACATTTACCAAATTTAAAAGATTTCAGCGCCGAGGAAATTAAAGCCGTCCTTCAAAAAGCTGTAGAAATGAAAGCTAATCCCAAAGAATTTAGCAACCTTCTGGAAGGAGAGTCGATGGCTATGATATTTCAGAAAACATCGACAAGAACGCGCGTCTCCTTTGAAGTTGCAATGACAGAGCTGGGTGGTCATGGGATCTATATAGATTGGAGTACCTCTAACTTTGTACTCTCAGGAATTGAGTACGAAACCGAATATCTTTCGCGTAATGTTAGCTCCATTATGGCGCGCTTGCTACATCATAGTGATCTAGAGAAAATTATCTCGAGCAGTAAAGTTCCTGTCATCAACGGATGCTGTGAAAGATATCATCCGTGTCAGGCCCTAACAGATATATTGACCATGTCAGAGTTTGGGGATTTGAATTCAATGCATCTCGTTTACGTGGGGGTGCAGAATAACGTATCTAACTCCTTAACTATTATATGCGGTAAACTCGGTATCAGATTGACTTTGGCTACACCGATCCTGGAAAAAAAAGAAGAAAGCTTTGAGCGAGAGGTGCAAGAGTTAATTAAAGAGTCTAAGCATATTCATCATACTACTGATGCGAAGGAAGCTGTAAAGACAGCAGACTTCGTATATACCGACACCTGGATTGATATGCAGTATTTCAACGACCCAGCACACGCCGATGAAAAAAGCACAAGACTGGATCTCATGATGCCGTACCAGATTAATTCTGATCTGATTAATGGAAGATCATGCAAGATCATGCACGATATGCCGATACACAATGGTTATGAAATTACACCCGAAATGGTGCGAGACCCACGATCTATCATATTTCAGCAATCGGAAAACCGTCTCCACGCGCAAAAGGGGCTCTTGTGGTGGATTTATAAGGAAACAGGAATAATTTCCTGATTGCTGCAGCAATAAGGTTAACTAGTGCTTAAAAAATCTATGATATCGAGACATAATCTTGGGCATTAATTCAATCGAAGAGATCCTCGAGGATTTCCGACAAGGCAAAATGGTGCTGATCATGGATGATGAGGACCGAGAAAACGAGGGTGACCTTGTTATCGCAGCAGATGTCGTAACTCCAGAGCATATTGCGTTTTTTGCCCGCTATGCGTGTGGTCTGATCTGCCTTACTGTGACCGAGGATAGAGCACATCTGCTTAACCTTCCACTCATGGTTGAAAGTAACAACTCTCTCCATGAAACCAACTTTACAGTCTCGATTGAGGCCGCAGATGGAATTACCACAGGCATCTCTGCAGCAGATCGTGCGACTACAATTCGAGCAGCAGTCTCTAAGACTGCCAAACCCTCGGACTTGGTTATGCCCGGTCATATATTTCCCCTCATCGCAAAAGAAGGAGGAGTTCTTACAAGAGCTGGTCATACCGAAGCAGGATGTGACCTCGCACGTATAGCGGGATATACGCCATCATCCGCAATTGTCGAGGTAATGAATGAAGATGGGACTATGGCAAAACGTTTAGAATTAGAGGCATTTGCAGACCATCACGATATAAAGATCGGAACAATTGCTGATTTGATTCAGTACAGAACCCTCTACGACAAAACAATAGAGCTAAAGGATACTCAAAGGATCAAGACAGCTGCAGGCTGGTTTGATTTAAAGACATATACAGATAAGGTGTCGGAGTGCGTACATTTCGCTCTGATAAAAGGTCAGATAGATGAGTCAAAACCATGTCTCGTTAGGGTACAGGTACTTAATACCCTACGGGATATTTTTTTAGCGGAACGGCCTGACAAAAAGCCAAGCTGGTCCCTGCTCGAATCAATGGAAAAAATTGTAAGTAGTGGTACCGGAGCAGTAGTCATTGTCGGTCAGCAGCCATCGCAGGAAGAGCTACTTTCTCAGATTAGGTATTTCCCAGAGATACCACCCATTCAGCGTCAGAGTAATGAACTAGGTGAGTATAGACTCATAGGTACAGGTAGCCAGATTTTACGTGACATTGGAGTAGGTAAGATGCGCTTGCTAAGCTCGCCGACTCGATTTAACGCGATTTCTGGTTTTCAACTCGAGGTTGTTGAGTTTTTAGAGAAAACATAGAGGCTGATAGATGAAGGGATTCCCCTCAGAAACGAATAACAAATCTTCGGTTAAACTATGTCGTTAAAAATCCCTTTTACCTTTGAATTTAATTTTGAATATCGGAAAGCTCAAACCCTAACGCCTCTAATACGTCGGGTTATTGCTGACAACCCAAGCCCTTTTACTTTCAAGGGCACTGGAACTTATATCGTGGGTCACGACTCAGTCGCAGTAATAGACCCTGGCCCACTCGTACCTGAGCACATTAATGCGCTCAAAACTGCCCTTCGTGGAGAAAAAGTTACCCATATACTAGTGACACATACTCATAAGGACCATTCCCCGGCGGCGGCGCCTCTCAAGTCTTATTGGGGAGTAAAGACCTACGCTTATGGGTCACATGGCTCGGACCCCTCTCAAGGGTCTGGCCACTTGGAAGAAGGCAGCGATACAGAATTTACTCCCGACGTAACGCTGCGTCATGGAGACCTTATCGAAGGAGATGGTTGGACACTAGAAGCATTGCATACACCTGGTCACACCTCTAATCATATGTGTTACGCGCTCCATGAAGATAATGCGATATTTACCGGTGATCACGTAATGGGCTGGTCAACAACTGTGATCGCTCCTCCTGATGGGAATATGACTCAATATATGAAAAGTCTGGATTTGATGCTAGCCAGAAATGAAGACACATACTGGCCTACACATGGCGCGTGTATTACAAATGTAAAGCACTACGTCCAAAGTATTATCCAACATCGCCTAAACAGAGAACAACAAATCCTTGAACTTTTAGAGCAGGGATACTCCGATATAAGACTAATGATTCCTGATATGTACACAACCGTAGACAAAGCACTGTACCCCGCTGCAGCGCAATCCGTACTTTCTGCAATGATTAGATTAGTAGATACTGGGCGAGTGGTATGCGATCGAAGGCCATCAATAGAGGCTCAATTCAAGCTAACGTAGTAACCAATCTGTAATTTAAGATCTTTAAGCAATTGGTATTTAATAGGCCTCTCGGTTAGGCCAAATTTTAAATCAAGTTAATTAGATTTCATAACTAATCGTTACCTATCCAGCAGAATAAGACTTAATTCGGGAAAGTAAGTAATCAGTAATAGTGCACTCAGCAGCACGATCATGAACGGCAGCGTAGCGCTATACAGCTCCATGATAGGCCTCTTAAAACGATAACTCGCAATAAAAAGATTCATACCTATAGGCGGAGTAAAATATCCTATCTGCATATTAGCAAGGAAAATAATTCCCAAATGAACAGGATCAACACCGAACCCTAAAGCTAGAGGAACGATCAGGGGAACCATGATTACCAACGCTGAAAAAATATCTAGAATAGCCCCGAGAGCTAGAAGTAATAAATTAAGAAGAATTAAAAAAGTATATTTATTGGTTATAAACGACTGAGTAGAGGTAAAAAGGTACTGCGGTATTTGGGCGTCTATTAGATAATTAGTAAAAGCTAAGGATACGCCCAATATCAATAAGATCCCCCCAACCATTACCATTGCATCGACGGTAATACTAAAAAGTTTACTCAGCTTGACCTCGCGTAAAACCAGTGTCTCAATGACCAATATATATAATGCGGCGACAGCTGCAGCCTCAGAAACGGCGAAAATTCCAGAGTAAATACCACCAAGGACGAGAAAAGGGAGCGGTATTTCCCATCTCATATCTATCCAAGCTGCCCAAACCTCAGCTTTAGAAAATTTTTTATGAGAAAGACCAAGATCACGATTCGACCATACGCTATATATTGTCAACATGAGGATCATTAAAAGTGCAGGGAGTAGTCCTGCAAGAAACAACTCCCGCATGGTAAATGGCTTTGGTAAATCCATTTGCTGTACGATTACCCCATAAATAATAAGAGGTAACGATGGTGCTAACAGCAACCCCAAACTGCCTGAGGTAGTTACCAATCCGAGGGAAAATTTTTCAGGATAACCTGCGCGGACGAGCGCTGGGAACAGAAGAGCGCCCAGTGCAACGATGGTCACCCCAGATGCTCCTGTAAATGCGGTAAAGAAAGCACACGTCACAAATGCAACTACTGCAAGCCCCCCTGGAAGCCATCCCAGCAAAGCCTGAGTGAGTTTTACCAACTTGGTTGAGAGATTACTTTCAGCTAGCACATAACCAGCAAAGGTAAATAACGGTAGCGCTAAAAGAAGTGGAGTATCCACAAGACGATAAACTTCTACCGTAATAACGGTTAATGGAATTTCAGCGAAATAAAATCCAATCATTGCCGCCGCCAAAATGACGGCAAATAGGGGTGCTCCCGCAAGTGCTAAGAACAGCACACAAGCTGATAAAATTAGGGGGGTCAACCAGCAAACCCTCGTATTGCGTGGAAAAAGAATCTCACTCCCATCAAACAAAACCCAATCGGAAGTATTACCTGACACATCCAAGTAGGAACATTTGCAAAGGCTATTGTATTGTCTTGAAATTCATAGCTAACGAACTCGAGGCCATAAAATGCAACAATGAAACAAATCAGTGAAGAAGCCAAATCTGTCAACACTGCGACGAATCTTTCGACTGCTGCAGGCAGAAACCGACTAATTGCATCAATTCTAATATGATTATTTTTGCGCGTAGCAACTAAAGCACCAATCATTGCAATCCATAACACTAAAATTCGCACAAACGACTCGGACCAAAGAAAGCCCGTATCGAAAAAATTCCGCATGACTATTTGGGTAACAGCTAGGCAAAGTACACCAAGAAGCGCACAGAATAGAATAAGATCTTCACTATAATGGATGATCCGCACAATTTTTGGGATCCTTTTCATACTTATAGCTTAATCACGAACATCTTTGGAGTCAGTATTCAGACGCCTATATTTGCTTAGATGATCATTAAAAATCGAAACAATACCTGCAGAAATCTCACCAGATTTAACAAGATCATTTATTGATCTTGCCGCAACAGATTCCCACTCTGGTAAATCTTCCTGCCTTGGTTTTATTACTTTAATTCCTTGTAGGATCAGTGCCTCTAAAGCCTTCTTATTATCCAGGCGATTATTCGCATCAACTTCCTTAAAAACCTCGTTTAAACCAGATGTAACAAGATCAAGGTCCTCAGAACTAAGGCCACGTAACGATTTACTATCTAATGCCAACATGGAATATACGTAAATAAGAGGCAAATCAAGGATGTAATCAACGTGGTTATGCCACTGAAGCGCCAGAGCTACGACTGGCGGGACAGCAACAGCATCGATAATACCAGTTTGCAACGCTGGTAGGACATCTGGGATTGTCAAAGGAATCGGACTTATACCGAATGTCTTTATTAACTCTGCCGCAATAGGATCACCCTCAGGAATCCAAGCTTTAAGCTTTCTAACGTCCCCCACACTTCTCACTGGCCTCTTTGACATAAGGTAGGCAAAACCAGTCTCAGTGAGATGAAAACTGTAAATTCCATTATCAAGCAGGCCTTGAACGATTCGTGAGTCCATTCGCTCTCGAATATAGTCAATTTCATCATAGGACTTAAAAGTAAGCGGAAGATTGTAAACTTGAAGGTCAGGGAAAAATCTAGTCAATGACCCAGCGGCAACGACGCCTCCCTGTAACTGCCCAATACGCATTTTCCGCAACACTGTCTCATCATCGCCCATGACCCCTCCGGGATAAATTCGGAACTTTACCCGTCGTTCACTAATTTGCTCTATTTGTCGGGAAGCAGACCTCAAGTGGTGCATCCACTCTAAAAATTCTGGGGAAACAGTAGCTAACTTCAAAGTCTTTGCGATAATTGCTGGGGAGTTACATGCTAGTGATAAAAATACAAGCAAACTAATTAATCGATAGCAAACACTAGAAGTATTCATTAGATTCCCTTAATAAAACCTTAGCACGTTCTTGCGCTAGCAGATTAGTTAATGTCATGCCCTCGACAACCGGATCGGATTGGATTACTTCGCGAAGTAAGCGGTCATGTAACTCTTTATCGAATACTAATCTTGCGTATTGTTCGGCATAGATCACCTGCGCCATCAGATATTTGCCCCCCGATAGCGAAATAGCCCGCTCCAAATGATATTTCCCTTTCTCTGGTTTTCCTCCCATCGCTGCTGGTAACAGCGTTTCCAGCGCCCCCATGTAAAGATGCGGACCACCAGCATCCCAAGTTTCATCCAAATCTATTAGCTTCATCATTAGAGCTTTCACCCTTCCCAGCTGACCAATAGCATTCCAATCGTCGCTATTAGCTTGGATCCAACTTACCCAAGACACACTTAGCTGATAAGCAACCTCTAAATCTTTAGATTCCAGCCTTTCAACTCCTTCACTGAACTCCTCGAATTTACTCGAGTGCGAATCACACAGGACCGAACGGCTAAGGCATACAGCCCGCATCGCCAGATCGAAGGATTTTTGATTAAGCAACTTGGCTCGCGCAACATCAGTATAGATACTATACGAACTATTCAGCCTAGCCGCGGCGAAAAGCAGATCGACATTATCAGGACTACTGTTGAGAAGTCCATCCATTAACAATAAATAGGCTGGGATTCCCTCCCTTACAGTTTCAATATCATCATTATTCAATATTGCATTTGCTAGATCATCAGCCATCCTTGAAGAGAAGCTGGATACTATGGAGGCGCAACCACTGAGCGCTAAAAGCAAAAAAAACAGACAAAATAATTTTTTCACTGTACTTTTGACCGTCTACCTGAAATCACTAATTGTATCTTAAATAGTGTGTTACAACATGACTTTAAGAATTAGCTTCTGAGCAACTAAGAAGCAAGAGACAACATACCCTACTATCAGAGTCCCATGATCAAAATTGAGCAAATAGGATTTTTGAGAAACCAGCTCGGCGAAGGCCCTTTATGGGATGATGAGTTGCAGTGCTTTTTCTGGATAGACTCACTAAAAGGGGAAATCTGGCGACTTGATAAAGAAGACGAGATCAGGCGATATATTACCTCAGAAATGATAGGTAGCCTTGCTATAATTGATGATGATATGGCCATCGTAGCCTTGAGGACGGGCCTGTATCTTTTTTCCTTTTCTACCCAATCACTGAGTAAAATCTGGGATCTAAAAAACGATCAAGTTGATCTGCGTCTTAATGACGGAAAAACTGATCGACAAGGTAATTTTATCGTGGGCAGCATGTGTGTGAAGGATCGTAGGCAGCCCAAGGCAGCTTTATACCGAATAAATTCGGAGCTGAGGGTTGAGATTCTTGAAGAGGACGTAATCGTAACCAACGGACCCTGCTTTAGTCCAAATGGCTCTACATTCTATTTCAATGATGGCCGGAGACGTATTCTTGCCTACGACTACGATCCTAAGGGTCCGCTGAAAAATAAACGCATTTTTTTTGATGGTTCAAAATATGGCACTAGTTCTGATGGCGCAACAGTAGCTTCGGATGGAAACATCTGGACAGCGCTTACAGGCTCACATGAGATTGGATGTATTTCCCCATCTGGAGACTTGATCACGCGTATCCCTATGCCGGTGAAGCTACCTAGTTCCGTAATGTTCGGAGGACCAAGTTTAAACGAACTCTTCGTGACGTCTATAAGTAACTCGGGCAACCGGGTGAGCAAAGAACATTTAGCCGGCTCTCTGTTTAAAATAACTAACATTAATGCCCAAGGAATAGCCGAACAGAGGTTTAGGTTGTCAGTCTAGCGTTTGCTAGTTGATTTTAAAAAAGACTGAGTTTATATAGCCTGTCAATCCAAACTTACCTCATTTACGCTCAGGTTGCTGCTATCGAGACGTTATATACCCCGGCTTGTCGAGCTGAATCCATAACATGAATCATGACCTCAGTCGTACTATCAGGATGGGGCTGAACTACAACGGGCGAATCAGGATTTTCTGCATGTAATCGCTCGATATTTGCTCGAACTGCTCTAAAATCAATGTCTCGCCCGCGAATCATAATCCTATCACGGTTCGTAATGCGGACGACGATACTCTTCTTATCCGCATCCTTTATATTTTGATTTTTATCAGGGCTATTTACATCTAGACCGATTTCCTTAACAAAAGTAGCGGTCACGATGAAGAAGATAAGCATGATAAACACCACATCAAGCATTGGTGTAAGATCTATTTCTTCGTTATCCTGACTTCTTTGTGTTGACAGCCTACGCACAGGAGCTACCCCTCATCCAACCCATAGTACGAGCATACATTCAAATTCTTTAGCGAGCAACGCTGATTATTCTATTCAAGGCTTCTGTCCAAGGAAGGAGGTATTTACTACCTTGCTTACAGTTGTGTAGTGGAGACCGAGATGCTTGCCAATTTCCATAAGCGTATAACCATAGTCTAAATGTGCCTTCCTAATTAAATCGTTTCTTTCAGGTCTGCTGCGCGACTCAACGGAACGAAAAAGGGCCAAAAGACTCCTTCTTCGGCGAGCCTGCTTTGGGGCCCGCTTCGCTTTTCTCGCTCCTTGGAGCTTAGGTTGCATTTCTTTCACGAACTCAGGCGATCCTAATAGGACTTGGTTACTTCTACCCAATAATGGTGAAACCTCATTTATCCCTGCTTCAACATATTTCCTAAACTTTCTTCTACTAGTTTTAACTTGTTTACTCAGTGCAGAAAGCAAATCTTCCGTATGCAAAAAAGCGATATTTGCTGAGGCCCCGATTGTAGACTTATAACTGCTCCAATGGTATCGATCGAAACCCAATTGCGTGTGCACCCGAACCGGGTTTAACAGAACATGTCGGCAGACCGGCAATAAATATTGTTTCTTTTCAAATAAGATGCTTTTAAATCGTCCCCGAAATATAGGCCCTTCCAGTCTGTAATGACGATTGAAGTACTGCGTATAAACACCATTCAGCTGACGCATTCCGCGGGACAAGTGCCCCTGGGGGGTTTCAACTACAAGATGGAAGTGATCGTCCATAAGAACATAACTGTGCAAGAGCCATGAAAATCTTTGAACAACGTTTTCTAAAATGTTGAGGAAAATTGCTCGATCTTCACTCGCCAGAAAAAGTGTTCGTCCAATATTACTCCTACTCGTAATATGGTAGGTGGCACCTGGAAATTCTATCCGAACAGGTCTGGACATATAGATACTCAGCTTCTCTCAAGATAATCGTGCGATCTAACGGTCCTTGCCGGACCCGTGCAAAGGTTCTTTTAGATCGAGTCAAAATAATAACTCTGCTGCATATATCGAACAACCCCTGAAATAGTTATTTATCTCTTGACGAACTGTATCAGGTATGAGTAATTTGAAAGTCAGCTTCATTTTGAAACTCCAAGGAACATGTAGATGGCCATTAAACGATTTCCAATAGAAGCAGGACATGTTATGACCTTTGCAAGAGCAATTGGAGACAATAATCCAGCATACTTCGACGAAGCGAATGCTGATCAGGAAGAGGATAAGGTAATTATAGCGCCTCCGACATTTGTTGAAGCGGGCGCGCACTTCAATCCGGACTATTTGTTGAGGCCAAAAATCGGAGAGGACTGGTTTGGATCTGGAAAGACACCAAGAAATGAGACGTCCTCTACAAGAAATAAAATTGACCGTAATAAACATTCCAGTGGACTTCACGCAGAGCAAAGGTATGTCTACCATAAAAATCTTATAGTAGGTGATGTATTATCAGCTACCACGAAGCCTGGAAAGTCTTGGGAAAAAAAGGGAAGACGAGGCGGGAAGCTAATGTTTTCTGAGCTCATAACAGAATATCGAGATCAAAATAATGAGCTTGTGATCACTGCAACGATGGTGGGAGTTAGTACAGAGCGTGCTGCTACCCCTAAGGAATAATTACCTTATGTCCCTTAAGTTTAGAGAACTCAAAATTGGGGACTCATACTCTGAACAAATTTGCAAAAACCTATCTCGTACGCAAATAGTCCAATATGCAGGTGCATCAGGAGACTTTAATCCAATACATCATGACCAACTCTACACGGAACATGTAGCAGGCTACCCCTCTGTTTTCGCCCATGGAATGCTCACGATGGGAATGACTGGAAAAATGTTAACGACTTATGTTGGTGATGGCCGGTTAACAAGTTTTGGTGTTCGATTTACCGCTCAGGTATTTCCGGGTGCCACTTTAACCGCCACCGCTACCGTAACTGAAATTCGGCAGGAGAATGGGATGGAGATAGTCGATTTGGTTATTAGTACTGTTGATGAGAAAAATATTGAGGTCATCAAAGGTCACGCCTCCGCAAGACTCGACCCCTAAAAACTAGCGCTCCAGCCCCCGGGCTTACCTAATCAAAGGTGAGTAGTTCGGGAGCAAGACACTTATTTTTATCGCAAGCTTGAAGATTAAGACAAATCGGTCCCTCTCCTACAATATCAATCGCGATTTTACCTTCATAAAATTTGGACGGCTCGTCACTAAAAGCCGGCGTTCTAGTAGTTCCCAATGGATAACGACAATGAATATTTTTTCCCGAAATGAATGTTGGTTTAAAAATTCCGGTTGTTTCATTCGCATTAATATACCAGTCTTTGTCAATAATAAGTTCTAGAGCTCGACCTAGAACTGTTTTCTTTAAAGAAGCTCGCACATGGCCATTGGCTGCATATTGAATAGAGTCTCGCTGATCTGAAAGGAAATCTTGAAGGGTACTGGACATGTAGGAAAACGCCGTTGGAACAGAGGTAATAAGGCCACCGTACTGATTTATGGTCTGATTAATCTTTTCTTCTATCTCTAAATCTTTTGTGACTAACCAATACTGTACGAGAGCACTCAAAGCATAGGAATTAGCAGAAGGGGTTGCTCCATCCATGGGACTTTTGGGTCGAGTAATTAGCCTCTTGGCCTCATCGATATTACTAAAAAAGTAGCCAGCATCATTCATGTCCCAGAATAAAGTATTCATTTCTAGAATGATGTACTTAGCTCGATCTAACCATTTCTCAGCCCCCGTATATTTAAATAGGGTCATCGATGCTGCTGCAAAACCACCATAATCCTCCAAGTTCCCCTTTACAGAGGTATGTCCATTAAAGGAAATACGCCAAATGACCTCTTCTTTCCGATGTTTTTCCCAAAGATAATCTGCGGCCCGCTCTGCCGCTTGAAGAAAATTAGGAGACTCCAAATGATGTCCTGCGATAGCTAGAGCGGAAATCATCATGGCGTTCCAACCCGTAATAATCTTTTCATCTCGCAGAGGTCTCGGGCGCCGGGTCCTATGAGCATAAAGCTTTGCTTTTATACTGTTCAGACGCTCTAGCCAGTCATCAGAATCTTCTTTCAGCTTCAAGTTAGGACAATTCTTTAAGTTAAGGATATTCCTACCTTCAAAGTTTCCATCTCTAGTTACGTCATACACCTCCACCACAAAATCAAGATCATCCTCCGACAACTCAGCCTCTAACTCCCCAAATGTCCATGTAAAGAATAACCCCTCTTCCCCCTCAGAATCAGCATCTGTGGCTGAATAGAACGCACCCTCGGGAGAAGTCATTTCCCTTAATACATATTCAGCTATCTCGGTCGCAATACGCTTATACGGATTCAGGTTCAGCGAAAAATAGGCCAAGGCATAAACATGCAGAAGTTGCGCCTGGTTGTAGAGCATTTTTTCAAAATGCGGTATGTGCCATTCGCTATCGACTGCATAGCGATGAAAGCCACCTGCAATCTGATCATAAATCCCCCCTTGATACATTTGATCAAGCGTTAGTTTTAATGCGTTGCAGACATCTTCGTCTTTACTACGCTTCCAGCTTTCCAGAAGAAGTAGTAGATGCGACTCGTTAGGAAACTTAGGCGAAGATCCAAAACCACCGAAGCTATTATCAAACAAACCCAAAAGTGCATTTTTACTTACTTCTAATATGTCACCCAGCTCCCCAGACTTACCCTTGGCATTGGTATGTCGCGAAATTGCTTCAGCGATTTTATTTGCCTCCCGATAAATCTCTATTCTACGTGTCCGCCAAATTTCATCCAGTTTCTTAATCAGACCCTGAAAGCTCTCTGGTGGGAAATAAGTACCAGCAAAAAAAGGTTTTCCATCAGGAGTCAGAAAGTTTGACATAGGCCATCCCCCGTGGCCGCTCATCAACTGCGTACCAGTCATATAAATCTCATCGATATCAGGTCGCTGCTCCCGGTCTAGCTTTATAGATACAAAATTCCGATTTAAAAACTCAGCAATTTTCAAATTGTCAAAACTTTCTCTCTCCATAACATGGCACCAGTGACACGTGGAGTATCCAATCGAAAGAAATATAGGCTTATCCCCTAATTGAGCTTGGCCAAAGGCATCCTCTCCCCAGGGAAACCAATTGACCGGATTGTGCGCGTGCTGTCTTAGGTAGGGCGAGTCCTCTTCGGAAAGACGATTAGTGAAGAGCGGTAGGCCATTCTCATCAATAAGTGTCAAGTATCTTCCTCACAGATCATCAATCGCTTCAAGTAAAATGCTTTCCGTCAAAATCTGCGGTAATACCCGAGCTTTCTTTTTTCCTTTTGGATACAGTAAATACAGGGGCACACCTGTTCTAGAGAAACTTTCAAGCGCTTTTGTAATCTTAGGGTTTTCCGTTGTCCAATCACCCTCCATGTATTGAATACCATTATCCGCAAATGCCTCTCTAATAGGTTTTGTCTTTAGAACGGTAAGCTCATTTACCTTACATGTAATACACCATGCTGCCGTAAAATTAATAAAAACCGGTCCCTGATTAAGGGCTTTTTGAAGCACTTCTTCGCTGTAAGAAAGCACACTAGTATCTTCCTTCGACATCTCATTTCTTGATACTGAAGTAAGAGAACTTAACGACACTACTGCAATGAAGACTGATAGCCCCAGGATAACAATACGCGCAAATACATTTGAACAATGCCTTCCTAACCAAATTGAAAAAATTATGATTAGTAGACCGCCCAACACGTATAAAATACTGTCAGAACTGGTTTGAATACTAAGAACCCAGATTAACCAAATCGCTGTGGCATACAGTGGAAAGGCTAGAAATTGTCTGAAAGTCACCATCCAAACTCCAGGTCGTGGCAACCGCTCCAATAGACCGGGTATCAAAGAAATAAGACAATACGGAGTCGCCATACCCGCACCTAGGGACCCAAAAACTGCCAAGGCAACAGTATCGCTTTGAGTAATAGCGTACCCCAAGGCTACTCCCATGAACGGCGCTGTGCAGGGAGCTGCTACCACCGAGGCTAAAACCCCTGTGAGAAAACTGGCTGCATAGCCACTCTTAGGAAAATTAATGTAACCCCCGCCTAGCCCACTGAAACTGATTTCGAAATAACCAGATAGATTTAAGCCTAATACGACAAACAAATAAGCTAAAGAACCAACTACAAACGGAGACTGTAACTGGAAACCCCAACCAACTTCTGCTCCTGCAGCACGAAGAATCAAAAGGGCGCCTGCTACCCCAAGGAAACTAAGAACAACACCCGAAAAATAGACTAGAGCATGAATTTTAAGCGATTCACCTCGTGCCGTTTCCATCAAGGAAAGAATTTTTATCGATAAGACTGGAAAGACGCAAGGCATCAAATTGAGGATGAGTCCTCCCAGAAATGCGAACGCTATCGCCGCCAGAAAACTCAAACCTACATCAAGGTCATCTGAATGAACGGGTTTGATCACAAATGAAGAAGTCAGACCCCCACCAACATCTTCATCGATAACAACAATACCGTCAAAAGATGAGGAAGTGTTGTCAATCCTCTCATCCGCTAACAACTCCAAAAATATACCGGACTCATCCACAGAAAAAGATTGGGCCGCAGAGTTGTTAATTACTCCAGCAGAAGAAGGGAAATAGCTCACGTTTGTAACCCGATTCGCCCGCAGACCAGGCAACTCAATTGATATTGAAAGCTTCTCTTCTTCTACATTGGAATACACCTTAATCGGGACCTGACGCGGTATTTTAAGCCGAGCCTCTGTAAACATCCGGTTGTAACGCCCATCAAAAATTTCATGAGTGCGCACTGGCAATTCTGCTATCAAGTTGGCTTGCTCAGGGATGCATACATCTTTACAAACTAACCATCTGACGTCAGCCTTAATTTCTACCTGGCTCACCGTCAAGGTCTCTGGTGGGGTAATCTCAATAAGCAGTATTACGTCGTCGTGGTAACCAAAGTTTGTAAAATCGCCGTATGCAATGCGCTGTGGGTAGGGCCAATGAATCTGCGATGCCTGAAACCCCTCGGGAAGAGACCAACTAATTGTGATTGGAGCACCTACATCTCCAGCATTTTTCCAATATGTATGCCAACCGGGCTCGATAACTTGTCTAACCGCAACCCAAAAGGGCTTGCTCGGCTCAATGTTCTTAACCTCGGGAATTATTGAGACTTGGACTACATTTGAGTTTTGATCGACATCTCTCAGGGACTCTTTTGCGTTTAGATCATGGTGCAACAGGCACCCAATGCAAGACAGGATAAAAATTTTTCGGACGATGAAATTCGAAACTTTTATGGCCTCATCCCCCACGTGATTGGACCTTTGAGCTCTTCCAATGACGGTTGCACCCACTCGATCCAACGACAGAGGTTAGATCGAGTTTGACGCGGATCTATCAACTCATGAACAGCGAAGCTTTCCATCAGAGGAAATGGAGATCGACTGGCCATCAATTGTTCCTCTAGTTCGCGGCGCTTAGCTTCTGGATTTTCCGCTTCCGCTATCTCTCGATGAAAGGCTACCGCTACTCCACCTTGCACCGGAAGAGCACCCATCTCATGTGATGGCCAAGCTAGCTTATAGGTATTAGGAGCATAATGCGCTGCGGAAGCTACGCCAAAAGATTTATGAATCGCGACAGTAGCCCAAGGAACAGTTGACTGAACTGCTGCACAGACAGCACTCATTCCATATTTTATTGCCGCACTTGTCTCTGCTTCGGGCCCGATCATAAAACCGGGCTCATCAAGAAAATTCACAATAGGTATATGGAAAGTGTCACAGAGCTCCATCATTCGCTTTGCCTTTTGCGATCCCTGCGCAGTCATTGCACCCGCAAAGTGAGTACAGTCGTTGGCGATTACTCCCACAGCCGCACCATTTAAGCGGGCTAGTCCTATTATCTGACCATGTCCATAATTTGGCGCTATTTCAAAGAACGACTGGAGATCAACTACATGACGGATAAGAGACCTCATATCAAATGGGATACGGCTATCTCGAGGAACAATGGAAATTAACTCATCATCAGCACGATTAGGATCATCTTCGCAATCGATACGCTCTGATAACTGCCAGACATTTTGTGGCATGTAAGATAAGAAGCGGCGGATCTGTTCAAAGGCGCCCTCTTCAGAGTCTGTCGCATTGTCAACAATTCCGCTTCTCGTGTGGATCTTCCAACCCCCCAATTGTTCCTTGGTAAGAGATGTTCCAAGGGCTCTCTCAACGATCGCTGGGCCAGCAACCATGACCTGCGAAGTTTCTTTCACCATGACAGAGAAGTGTGATGCAACTAAACGACCTGCAGGAAAGCCAGCAACAGGACCCATAGCTCCGGATACTACAGGCACTGCATTCATCGCTTCTGCAATAATCTTAAATCTTGGCTCGCTATAGACTGGTGAGCCTACTGTTTTCGGTCGGTCATTCCCTGCGGATACACTTCCACCCCCTCCTTCTAACATACGTACAAGAGGGACTTTATATTGAACTGCCAACTCCTCCGCATATATGCTTTTACGAAGGCCTGCCCCATTTGGTGAACCACCTTTCAAAGTGAAATCTTCACCTCCTAAGACTGTCCGACGGCCATTTATTTCACCAAAGCCAACCACATAATTGGCTGGGGTAAAGCTCTTTATAGAGCCATCATCATCTTTTTCAGCGAAGCCTGCGCCCAAGCCATGTTCCTCAAAATTACCCCCAGCAAGCAATCCATCAATCCTTTCTCGGATTGTTAACCTTCCCTTCGTATGATGAAGTTCTATAGCCTCTCGTCCGCCTTGCTGCTTTGATAGTTCACGACGGAGTTCAATCTCAAGAGATTCTTTATGCCAACTCATGGATGTTTTCCCAAAGTACAAGAATCAAATTGTGCCCTCAGATGGATTGAAACGCTAGACCATCGAATATAATTAGAATTAGTGACATGAACATGTTAATTTGGCCTACGTCAAATTCAAGGCAGCCTGCTCGGGCATCGAATATTCAAACCGGTAGAGAGGTTAATATGCAAATTGTAGTACCCGCTGAGACCGAAGAAAATGAAAGGCGAGTTGGACTTACACCGGAATCAGTCAAGAAGCTTGTTCGCCTCGGCTTTAGGGTTTCAGTCGAAGATGGTATCGGGGAAAAGGCTGGATACTCGAATGACGAATATTCAGAAGCGGGTAGCGACATTAGTACGGACAGAGACAAGCTTCTAAGTGAAGGCGATATCATCGCTAGGGTAAGGAAACCCAGTATCGATGAAATAAGTAAGTTCAAAACTGGCTCTATGCACGTTAGCTACCTAGACCCATACAATGAAAGTGATCTGGTAGATAGGTTGGCACAACAGGGGGTAACGGCTATTAGTATGGAAATGATCCCACGCACTACCCGTGCCCAAAAAATGGATGCTCTTAGCTCTCAAGCTAATCTTGCTGGTTACGTTATGGTAATCCTCGCGGCAGAGAAACTTGATCGAATCCTCCCTATGATGATGACTCCAGCGGGAACAATCAGTCCAGCAAAAGTTTTTGTCATTGGTGCTGGTGTAGCGGGCTTGCAAGCGATAGCAACAGCAAAAAGATTGGGCGCAAGAGTGGAAGCTTTTGATACCCGACCTGTCGTAGCCGAGCAAGTTCGTTCTGTTGGTGGTAAATTCCTAGAAATAGACCTAGGAGAAACTGGACAAACGAAAGACGGATACGCAAAGGAACTTACTCCAGAGCAGCTCGATAAACAGAAACTAGGGATGAAAGAAGTAATCAGCAAATCAGATATTGTCATCACCACTGCTCAAGTATTTGGAAGACCAGCGCCAAGAATCATTACAAAGGATATGATTGAAGCAATGAAACCCGGGGGAGTCATCGTTGATATGGCTGTCGAAACAGGAGGTAATGTAGAAGGTAGTACTCCAAATAAGACTGTGGAAATAAATGGTATATCAATTATTGGTGTCAATAATTTGCCTGCAGTAGTAGCTAAGGATGCGAGTCAAATGTACTCCGCCAACATATATAATTTCATAACCGAATACTGGTCAGAGGAAGAGAAAATTCTTAGTTTAGATCTTGAGGATGACATTCTCTCTGGGTGTATAGTCACCCATGGTGGCGCTGTAGTGAACCAAACTATAAAGAATCTAAGGAATTAGGAGAATCCCGTGGAAATTGTCTTTCTAACTTTTATTCTGGTCTTATCAATTTTTTTGGGATTCGAACTAATTTCAAAAGTACCTGCTACTCTGCACACCCCACTAATGTCTGGGGCTAATGCAATATCAGGGATTACTTTGGCAGGAGCATTCCTCGCTGCAGGATCTCAGCAGGGGGATATTGCCACCATGCTAGGAACTGCGGCAGTCGCCTTCGCCACTATCAATGTAGTGGGAGGATACCTTGTAACCGATAGAATGCTAAGCATGTTCAAAAGTAAAAATGAGGCGGGTAAATGAGTTTCGAATTGGTTGCAAACCTGTCCTATATTTTAGCGGCCGTGCTGTTCATATTTGGCTTGAAGATGCTGGGCCATCCTAACTCAGCTCGAAGAGGCAATGCTTTATCAGCGTTAGGTATGTTTATTGCGATTACTGCTGGACTTGCAGCAGAGAGTATCGTGTCTTACGAATTTATAGCCTTAGGAATTGTTATCGGTGCAGTGGTTGGCGCACTGGCATCTCGCTTGGTTGCCATGACTTCGATGCCAGAAATGGTTGCTCTCTTCAATGGATCCGGGGGGACAGCCAGCCTCTTTGTTGGGTGGGGAACTCTTTATGGAGGAGAAATAGAGACTTTTACAGCCTTTACAGTGGTGCTAGCCATTTTAATTGGAGGAATCACCTGTACTGGAAGTATCATCGCCTACGCTAAATTGAGTGAGTCATTGGGTCCCCTGCCGTTCCCGAGCGCTGCTAAACAGTTCTCAGGTCAACGAGTGATTAACAGTCTCTTACTTCTGGCAATGATTATATCGTGCATACAATTCTGTATAGACCCATCCTCTGAATCCTATTGGCTGTTCGCAGTTATCGGCCTTGCACTCGTGCTGGGGGTAATGGCCGTTATACCGATCGGTGGCGCAGATATGCCTGTGGTTATTTCTTTACTTAACAGCTATTCAGGCATCGCCGCCTGCGCGGCCGGCTTTGCTATCAACAATAATATTCTTATCGTAGCGGGGTCATTGGTGGGTGCCGCGGGTATAATTTTAACAAACATAATGTGTAAGGCGATGAATCGGTCTCTTATCAATGTTTTGTTCAGCGGGTTTGGTGCCGCAAAGCAAGGGAAGGTCGTCGAGGGCGAGGTCAAACCGGTTAGTGTCGAGGATGCTTACTATATTTTAGAAGCAGCAACGAACGTATGTATCATCCCCGGATACGGAATGGCGGCTGCTCAGGCACAGCACGTAGTAAAGGAACTGGGTCAAATTCTAGAGGCAAACGGAGCAGAGGTATGCTACGCCATCCATCCAGTCGCAGGGCGTATGCCAGGGCATATGAATGTGTTGCTCGCAGAGGCCGATGTGCCCTATGAGCAACTAGTCGAAATGGAAGAAATAAATCCTCGGATAGAAAACGTAGATGTTGCTATAGTTATTGGAGCAAATGACGTTGTAAATCCAAGCGCTCGCGAGGAAGACAGTCCAATGTACGGCATGCCTATTATCAACGTAGATCAAGCGAGAACGGTCTTTGTTTTGAAACGCTCTATGGCCTCAGGTTTCGCAGGAGTCGATAACCCTCTTTTCTTTTGTGAGAATACGAGAATGCTATTTGGTGATGCAAAAGAATCTATATCTGGCGTTATCGGAGAGTTTGGTTAGCTTAGGTCTGCCTAAAGAGTCTCCTCACTCCATAAAAGTTATTGGCCCGAACGTTTTGAATAGCTGTCTCCACGAAAGATAACGAGACCCCAAGCACATTTCCCATCAAATTTATACGAAGACGATCCTCATATTGTATTTCACAGCAAACATGGGTGCTGAGGAAAGCAGCCTCTATAACCTGAAATTTAGCTCTCGCGTTCATCGTCGTACCCGCTGTGCCAAGAAGCTTGAATACATCTTCGTCACCAATCCCTCGGATACTTCTTTTTATTTCCTCCATCGGAAAACTTATACCGACAACGGCGTTGGCAATTTCATGCATACACCGAATCTCATTCGCCATACCATATCCAGTAAGAATATAGGTAATCACTATTTTCACCGAGTCAAAGTGAGAGGGCTGAAGATGGTCTTTCGAAGCATACGAAGTTTCACATTCTCCGCATACAAAATAATCAGCAACTTTGGATACTGGAAATACTGGGATAGCAAATAAGCTAAAGTAATTCACTTCTGTAATGTGAAAGAATTCCTCTTCCCGATCGCACCTGTCACATTTCCGTAGACCTGCTCGATCACGGCCGGTCTGGAGGCACTCACCAAAAAGAATGAACATTCACTTAAGCTCCTGCAAAAGTGTTTTTCCTAAACATCACAAACCATATTCACTTTATAAAGTTCAGTAACTTCTAATTCTTCATCCCCAAAGTAAATGGTTTGAGTTCGCTTGACAGGCAAGTCTCTTGTATCAAGTAATAATTTGGTGCGTGATGCTTTCCTATCGGCAAGAAACAAATCAAAAATGAGCTCATCTCCACTTTGGACCACTACGGGAATATTAATCCATTTCTCAATCCCAACATCAGCGCGATCAGGACTATGTCCACCTGACAGTCGAACAATATTATGGAATAGACCCATCCTAGCAAATCCAACAATCATTGCTTCTACAAGATAGGTTGGTCTAGAGATCTTGACGTTATTTAAAACGAGGTCTTGATCATTGGTCTGCAAACCCAGCAAAATCTCCTCCCCGAAGATTTCTCCACGAACATCGAGGTCAATTTCTTCTTTACAATATCTGAACTCGCCGAATAAGTTTGATTGGATAATACCCACTGAGTTAATAGTGAAGCTTAGACTAAACTGAGATAAAAATTTTTTTTCTATATCGAGCATGGGCCCCGCAAAAGCAACGTCAAAAAGACCAATAAAAGTTATATATATCAATATTTTAAGACGCATACTTAATACTCTATTTTAAACCTTTACGAGCTTAGGCGATAAGACACCGTAAGAATAGTAACGTATAATTCACTTTACGCCACCTACTTGAATCGGTATAAAAGCGCACCTTCAATTATAGAGGAGAGAATTTCCATGGTTATGTCACTTGACTTCGAGAGTAAAGTTTTCAAGAAAGATGTAATAACGGTTGCTGATGGTACGGAAGCTGTTGTAAAAGGAGGTAGGGACCTCTTCTCTCTTGTTCACAACGTATTCCAAGATACCTCCCAAATCGGCGTTATTGGCTGGGGGTCTCAAGGCCCTGCTCAGGCTCAAAACCTTCGAGACACGCTGGAGGGCTCCGGAGTGAAAGTTAAGATTGGACTCCGCGACGGATCTGCATCAACGGACGAAGCTGTAAAGGCTGGATTCAATCAGCAAGATGGAACTTTAGGTGAAATGATGGAGGTCGTTTCAGAGTCCGACATCGTCTTGTTACTGATTTCTGATGCCGCTCAAACTGAGCTATATCCACAAATTTTTTCAGCAATGAAACCGGGATCGACCCTAGGGCTCTCCCATGGATTCCTCCTCGGTCACCTAACCAGTGTTGGAGACAACTTCCCAGATAATATCAATGTTATTGCTGTTTGCCCCAAGGGTATGGGGCCCTCTGTGAGACGATTGTATGTTCAGGGTGAAAAAGTTAACGGTGCAGGAATCAATTCAAGCTTTGCAATCCATCAGGATATCGATGGAAAAGCAACTGACTTTGCAATCGCTTGGGCTATCGCACTAGGATCTCCTTACTGCTTCCAAACAACTCTAGAGTCAGAATATAAATCGGATATTTTCGGAGAACGAGGAATTCTTCTTGGAGCCGTCCACGGTATTGTAGAAGCGCTCTATCAGCGTTATAAAAACGAAGGGATGTCCGCAGAAGAGGCCTTTGAAAATACAGCAGAATCTGTCACGGGTCCCATTTCTCGAATTATTTCAAAGGAAGGTATTCTCGCTGTCTATAACCACCTAGATAACAGTGGTAAGGCAAAATTTGAAGCAGCCTATATCGCTGCTTACACTCCAGGAAAGGAAATACTGCAAGAAGTCTATGATGACGTCGCTTGTGGCAATGAAATTCGCAGCGTTGTTAATGCATCTAGCCGATACGATCGTTTCCCCATGGGTCAAATTGATGGAACCGAAATGTGGGTTATTGGTAAAAGTGTTAGGGATAAGAGAATCGAAGAAACTATACCCTTGAACCCAACTACCGCTGGTATATATTGCGCGACTATGATAGCTCAGATCGACGTTCTTCTTGAGGCCGGCCACCCTTACTCCGAAATCGTAAACGAATCGGTGATAGAATGCGTAGACTCCCTAAACCCATACATGCATTTTAATGGTATCTCTTACATGATCGATAATTGCTCGAACACGGCCAGGTTAGGAGCTAGAAAATGGGCTTCTAGATTTGATTACATAATAAAGCAACAAGCCTTCACTGCGCTTGACGGAAACCAACCTCTAGACTGGAAGTTAGTAGAAAATTTCAAAACGCATCCAATACATGAAGTGCTTAGTGTCGTTGGAGAGATGCGGCCTTCCGTAGATATATCGCTTGGATAAAACTTAAACAAAAATGAGACTTTAGGTACTCGATTATGACCTCGGCTCGAAAATTTCACCAAATAGAAGGTGAATTTGTCATGCAAAATGGATCCATTAAGGACCCCGTCATCGCCTATGAGACATGGGGAAACTTGAACTTTCTTAAAGATAACGCGGTCTTACTCTTTACTGGCCTCTCACCCTCCGCCCACGCAGCATCATCTACCTTAGATCAGTCCAACGGTTGGTGGGAACAAATGTTGGGAAAAGGTAAACCAATCGATACCGATACATACTTCGTGATTTGCATTAATTCACTGGGGAGTTGCTTTGGCTCAACAGGACCCGCCAGCGTGAATCCAGCAACTGGTAATCGATATGGAATCGATTTCCCGGTCGTCACCATTGAAGATATTGCAGCCAGTGGTCAGACTGTTATCGAGGCTCTTGGTATCAATAATCTCTATGCAGTGATTGGTGCATCAATGGGTGCCATGACTGCACTGGCCCATACAGTCTTATATCCCGATGTTGCTAAAGGTCTGGTCTCAATCTCAGGCAATGCTAGATCAGAGCCATTTTCTATAGCAATACGTTCATTGCAGAGAGAAACTATTCGCAGCGATCCCGAGTGGAAAAATGGCTCATATAGGACTTCTCCAGTTATGGGAATGCGACTAGCACGCAAGCTAGGGATGCTGAGTTATAGAAGCGCCGCCGAATTCAAACAACGTTTCGGGCGTGAGCGAGTGCCAGAAGAAAGGCAAACAGGGGATTCTTTCGACATTGACTTTGAGGTGGAATCCTACCTTGATGCCCATTCAAAAAAATTTACTGGAAACTTTGACGCGAACTGTTATCTATACTTATCCCGCGCGATGGACCTATTTGATATTGCGGATCATGGCGGCTCAGTGACAAAAGCGCTATCAAAAGTAGGAGCGCATAGAGTTATGGTAATTGGAGTGGAAACCGATCTATTGTTTCCTATTCATCAACAGGAGGAACTAGTAGACGGCCTCGCTACTAGCAGCAGAGAAGTCCAATTTCACAGACTCAGTTCTCTACAGGGACATGATGCCTTCCTTGTGGACATGGATCAATTTAGACCACTTATCTGTGACTTCTTCAATTGCTCAATGAATCAGCCCGGCCAACTGCGTTCCATCTAGGGTCCTTAATGGATAGGAGACCTACTAAGTATTAAATATTACACCTACTGATTAACAGTTCCGGACTAACACTAATAACCAGCTAAAACTCCGTATCTATCTCGGTGAAAAGCACTGTTACCCAGAGACTGCTCGCATACTCTCGAACGTTTGAGAAAGAATCCGATCTCGTATTCATCCGTCATGCCAATACCCCCATGCATCTGAACACCTTCACTACTAACTAAGTTATAGGTATCGCTTAGCCTAGCCTTAGTGAGACTCGATATTGATGCAAGGTCATCACGACCTTCGTCCAGAGCAGTTAAGGCATCAAGAACCGCAGATTTAGATAACTCAACTTCACAAAACATTTGTGCTGCCCGATGCTTGAGTGCCTGAAAGGAACCTATCGGAACACCAAATTGTTCACGAACCTTAAGGTATTCCACTGTGCGCTCAAAGCATTCCTGCAGACCACCTAACATTTCAGCTGATAACAAAATACGTCCTACATCCAAAACCTTATCTAATATCTCTACTCCCTTGCCAGCCTCCCCTAACAGGACACCTTGAGCACCATCAAATTCTACATTTGCCGCATTTCTGCTATCTGCCATGATTGTTCTTGTTACTTTTACTCCATCAGCTTCTCGATCTACAAGCACTAAAGTCAGGCCATCTCGGCTATCCGACTTCCCCGCTGACCGAGCTACCACTATTAACTTATCTGCGATATGTCCATCCAAGACGAATTTCTTTGAGCCTGTTACGCTAAATTTCTCGCCAGAAACTTCTGCCTTCGTTAACACTCGGTAAGGGTCATGATGAGCAGATTCTTCCAGAGATAGGGCCATCAAAAGCTCACCCGCCGCAATTCTTGGCAGTAATTCCAATTTTTGATCATTCGTACCGCCTTCTATCAAAGCACTTGCTCCAAGCACTGCCGTGGATAAAAGTGGCGATGCGGTAAGGGTACGGCCGCACTCCTCCATCACCACACCCATGCCCATATATCCAAACTCAAGCCCACCATATTCTTCCGGTATGGTGATCCCTGCCCAACCTAGCTCGACCATCTGTTGCCAGGTATCCCTGTCAAAACCCAGCTCGTTTTTTTCATCACGAAGCCTACGTAACTGAGCAATTGGGGCACTATTCGCACAAAAATCTTTCGCGGCATCCTTGAGCATATTCTGCTCGTCATTCAATACCAGTGGCATCTAAATCTACTCCTTTGAATCGGTGTACACAATCCTTTCAAAACGCACGTATCATACCACCATGGGTGCTTTTTGCGATCAGTGATTTAACATGCATCATTACAAAAAAATGTGAAGACTAGAAATCCGGTCGGGTGAAGAATGTCTGGGTATTGTTAACTTCGTAATTTGATTTGATAATTTTTGAAATATAACAAGGAGTGTCACGTGCGGTACATTATATACGGGGCTGGAGCGATTGGAGGTGCGATTGGTGCCCAACTATTCCAACAAGGTCAAGATGTTATCCTCATAGCTAGGGGCGCCCATTACCGCAGCATCGCCGAAAAAGGACTTCGCTATATCAACCCAGAAAAGAATAGTACTCTTAAGATTCCAGTGGTAAGCCATCCTGCAGAGTTATCTTTCACGGACGAAGACATCATCTTCCTAACTGTAAAATCGCAGCACACTGCTCAAATAATGATCGACTTGAGCACCTCTGCCGACCCGAAGATACCGATTGTTTGCTGCCAAAATGGCGTAGCGAACGAAGCAATTGCCCTTCGGTTTTTTGATAACGTATATTGTATGTTAGTTATGGTCGGAGGGACTCATTTAAATCCAGGGGAAGTTATTCATCACAGTGCTAGACCTGGCGGGGTGCTTGACTGCGGCAGATATCCTAATGGGATCGATGAAATAATAAAGACAATCGCTACCGATCTTACGAAGGCCGGATTTGTCTCAAGACCTAACGTCAATGCAATGGGCTTTAAGTACACCAAACTAGTAATGAATCTCGGCAATGCGCTCCAAGCTTTGTGCGGGGGAAATATCAGCGAACTCCTAGAAAAAGCCCGAAACGAAGCGCTGCTTTGTCTCAAGGCTGCCAATCTAAAGCTAGTTGATTTAGACCTTGAAGGAACAGAAGATAAAAATACCGCGAAACTTCCGGCCACTATGCGCGGTGGTGGATCTTCATGGCAAAGTCTGCAAAGGGGCGCCGCTGATATCGAAACCGATTACCTTAACGGTGAAATCTGCCGACTGGGAAGGATTCATGGAATACCTACCCCAGTAAATAAAGCCATCCAAATACTCGCGAGCAGAGCAATAAAGCAAGGTTGGCAAACAGGTACATTGCCAGCAGAAGATATTCATACCCTTAGTACCGAATATTAAGACGACATGGTATCAAGAAAGTTGCAAGTATTTAGCTTTAATCTTGAAATTTTATCAATACGAGTACATACGATCTTTTGTATTTCCACTACCCCATTTGTCAGCCGAAACGGTTAATATAGGGTCGCACAATTGATAAACATAATCTGAGTCGCAAAAAAAAGGAATGGATGTGCTAGAAACAATCTCTAAACGCGGTTTTGATCCACTAACCTACCGCTTCGAAGATAGGGCCCCAGATTTCGGGACCATGTCCAAAGTAGCGGACGGCGTATTTTGGATAAGAATGCCTCTGTGGGGACGCCTAAAACATATTAATGTTTGGCTGCTCGAGGACAATGACGGCTGGACAATCGTAGATACAGGAATTTTTACAGAGGACGTGCAAAGACACTGGAAAGCGATCTTTTCTAAGTTTCTCAATGGAAAGCCGATCACCCGCGTAATTGCAACCCATTTGCATACCGACCACACTGGTAACGCTGGATGGATCTGCCAAGAATGGGGCTGCGACCTTTGGATGAGCCGAGCAGACTTTTACATGTGTAAGGTTATGGCAAACGATGGTCCATCTGATGTTCCGGATGATGCGATTCGCTTTTATCGGCGCGCGGGTTTTACTGAGAAGCGACTAGAAAGATATAAAGAAAGGTTTGGCCAGTTTGGCGCTAGTATTTCCCCACTACCCGCAGGTTATCAGCGGATTAGGGATAACCAGTACATCGATATTGGGGGTCGAGAATGGAGAGCGGTCATCGGCCACGGACATGCCCCTGAGCACGTCTGCCTCTATTGTCCCGAACTAAAAATCATTATCGCTGGAGACCAGATATTACCAAAAATTACCCCAAACATTAGTGTATTCCCAAGCGAACCAAATGCCAATCCATTACGGGAGTGGATAAATTCATGCGCTCGCTTTCGAGAAGTTCTACCGCCTAACTTACTCGTACTCCCTGCACACGAAAGCCTTTATGAGGGCGTTCATGAGAGATTAACTGGACTAATCGACTGGCACGAAGTTGCACTTGAAAAACTCTACCAACTGTGTAAAAAACCAGTCCGAGCAGTCGATGTTTTCCCAGCTCTCTTCAAAAGTGAGATCACCGATACAAGCTACTTTCCTGCAACTGGAGAGGCAATAGCGCATCTACACTGTGCTCTTGATCGACGGATGCTCACCTTCGAAGAAGATAAGGATGGTATCGCGTGGTGGTCTCAAGCCTAGTCTCTGGACGAACTATCAGTAAGGGTAAGTACGCCAATCTTGATCGCACCAACTCGGGGCTTTTGCAAGCATTTTGTATGACTAATCGTCGGATTTTACTTCGTGTGTTAAGCTCTTGCCGCGAGTCGTTTAGGAACAGTTATGGAATTAGCAAAACAACTTACTAAATTAGGTACGGAGACAGCTTTCGCAGTATCACAGAGGGCTTCAGACTGGTCGAATGAGGGGCATAAGATATATCCTTTTCATTTAGGTGACATCAATTTACCCACTCCCGAGAATATTGTGGAGGCCGCAAAAAAAGCAATCGGTGATGGATTCACTGGTTACTGTCCTGGGGCAGGAATTCCTGAACTAAGGGCTGCTATCGCACGAGATGTGGGATCCAAAAGAGGTCTCAATTATTCCACAGAGAATGTCTCAATTCAGCCCGGGGGGAAACCCGTTATTGGAAAGTTTATAAGCGCTGTTATGAACCCGGGGGAAGAGGTTCTTTATCCAAATCCTGGATACCCAATATACGAATCGCAAATCGAATATCAGGGCGGCGTGGCAATACCCTACGGTTACCACGAAACAACGGATGGTTTCTCACTTGACTTTGAGGCTATAGAAAGTGGAATCAGCAATAGAACAAAGGCTCTTATCTACAATAATTACCAAAATCCAAATGGCGCCCAGTCTTCTCTTCAGGAGATGGAGAGAGTAGCAGAGCTGGCGTTAAAAAACGACCTATGGGTTTTGTCAGATGATGCCTATTATGAGATTCAATATAGCAACTCGCCCAATTCAATAGCTAACATCCAAGGCATGAAAGAAAGAACTGTAATTCTTTACACTTGCTCGAAAAGATTCGCCATGACAGGTTGGCGATTAGGTGCAGCAATCGGACCGAAGAAAATTATTGAAATCATTAGCAAGTTGAACACCAACGCTGAATCTTGTACGACCCATTTTATTCAGCACGCACTTGTTGAAGCTATTGAAGGCGATACATCAGGGCCAGATGCAATTCTGGGTACACTAAAGCAGCGCAGAGACGCTGCAGTGTTGGGTCTCAATGAAATAGATGGAATATCAATAGCCACACCAGAATCTACCTTCTATCTGTTCCCCAATGTCACCTCTATCATGGAGCGGAAGCAGATAAATGATGTGGATCGCCTAATGGAAGAAGCCTTAGTACATTCTGATGTTTCGTTCTGTACTAGAAATCATTTCGGCCGACCACTGGACGGTGAGACCGAGCATTACATTCGGTTTGCGTATTCAGGAATAGATGTCGCAGACATATATGAAGGTATGTCTAGACTAAAATCTTTTTTTGAGGCCTAACTTGTGAGACCTTTTTTAAAACGATTTGCAGGGGCTATTCAAATCAGTATTATTGCAACCGCACTTCTCCTAACTTTTATTTTAACGAGAGCACCCTCCGAACAAGCAGTCAGGTCAGCTGCGCAAGCAGAAAATTTTTCCGAAGAAAAACGAGCAGTTTCGGTGATGATTCCTACTGTCGCAATTCATACTCCCATAATCAGGGCAAGTGGTAGTATGGAAGTGCGGTCCTACGTTACTATGTCCAGCGAAGTTAGCGGGCGAGTAATTCAAGTATCTGAGGCGTTGAGAGCTGGTGGTAAATTCAGCAAGGGTGAGGTTCTGTTGAAAATAGATCCCGATGACTTCGAATTACGATTGGAACAAGCAATAGCAGATGTTGCCTCAGCAGAAGCAACGTTGAAACTCCGAATTGCCGAAAGTGACGCCGCGCAAGGAAACTACGCTTTATTGCACGGTGGCAAGCCAGTACCCGCCCTCGTAGCTAGGGAACCACAAAAGAGTCAGGCGGAGGCGCAACTGGATTCAGCTATTGCTCGAAAAAAAATCGCGGCTCTTGCCCTATCAAGAACTGAATTCTCACTGCCATTTGATGGCTATGTCACGGAGTCTTCAGCGAGCTTAGGGCAATTACTAGCTCAGGGACAGACATTTGGTCGAGCATTTGCAGACTCTGCTGTAGAGGCAAATGTGACTATTACCACTGAGGAATTAGCAGTTATCTCACCAGTAAAGGGACGTTCTGCAAAACTTATTACCAATGATCAAATATATAAAGCGAGCGTAGACAGAGTCTCGGCTGAACTCGATAGCAAAACTCGCTTTGGTAGGATTTTTCTCAAAGCGGAAGAAAAAATTCCTCCAGGCACATTTGTCAGTGTTGAGATAGAAGGCGCACCTCAGGAAAATATGATATCGCTACCCTTGTCAGCTCGTAAGGAAAATGATCGCGCATGGATCGTGTCGGATGGGTCTTTGCAACAAGTTAAATTGGACATTGTTAGTGCACGTTCTGATCTGATAATTGTTAAGGCCTTCGATTTCCAAGATGGCATACTTCACGGCGATACCCCATGGGCGAGGAATGGACTAGCTGTCTCCATCCCCCAGAATCAACAATGACCGAGATTTTAGCAGACGTAAACAAGAGCGGCGGAATAGTTAATTATTTCGCAGGGAATATAGTCGCTGCGAACTTAATGATGGCGCTTATGCTAATTGGCGGAGCCATCTCGGTTGTCTCCCTTAATACTCAGCTTTTCCCTAATATTGAGCCTGGGGCGATCACTGTTTCAGTACCCTCCCCCGGTGCGACACCTGCCGAGACAAGTGAAGCAATTGTCAAGAGAGCAGAGCAAGCAGTTATAGGCATCGAAGGCGTTGAAAAGGTGTCATCACGAGCCTCTGAAAACTACGGAGCGGTCACTATAGAGCTGCAGGATTTTGTTGATGACGACAAGGTGAAAGACGACATTGAGGCAGCAATTAATCAAATAGCTGATTTCCCTCCCCGTTATGCTGAGGAACCCGATATACAAAAGCTTGTGACTACCAATCAAGTAATGACTCTAGTAGTGTCTTCCAATGCCTCAGAGCGGTACTTAAAAGAAGGCGCTGCGGATTTGGAAAATGCCCTGCTGGCTTTACCCAGTGTGACTCTTGTCTCCATGCTGGGCGCGAGGGACTATGAAATCTCTATTGAAGTTTCGGAATCGGCACTTCGTCAGTATGGAATGACGATCGATGACGTAGCAAACGCGATACGCGCTTCGTCTGTTAATGTCGGGGCTGGGGAGATCAAAACTAATAGTGGGGACCTTCTCCTACGTACTGATACGAAGCGCCAAACGGGCGAAGAATTTGAAGATATTGTTCTCAGATCAGGCAATGACGGATCTTTACTTCGATTAAGCGATGTCGCGAATATATATGATGGCTTTGCTGATACAGATTTACGAAATGAGTTCGAAAAACGTAATTCTATATTGCTTCGAGTAAACGCGGCACCGAGTGAGGATCTTCTCCAGATCGCAAGTGACATCAAGAACTTCCTCGATGATTACGAACCATTGCCCGGTGTTAATGTAAATATTTGGAGTGATGAGTCAGAAATTCTCGAGGGACGTCTCAGTTTATTAATACGAAATGGATTCCTCGGATTTGCACTGGTCTTTCTGTTTCTAGTAGTAATGCTTGATTTACGTCTCGCAATTTGGGTCGCCATGGGAGTGCCTATATCTTTTTTTGGTGCATTCTTACTTTTTCCCTTTCTTAATGTAGATATCACAATGATATCTTTATTTGGATTAATTATTGTCCTAGGAATCGTCGTTGATGATGCCATTGTTGTTGGAGAGAATATTGTTGCTGAACAAGAACGAGGACACAAAGGTGTTCATGCAGCGAAACTAGGAGTCGAAGGTGTGAAGAGTCCGGTGACCATTGGGGTATTAACTACTATGGCTGCGTTTGCACCACTTCTTTTCGTCACGGGCCCATTTGGACAAATTTTAGGGGTCGTATCAGTAATCGTCATATGTGTTTTAATCATGTCATTAATAGAGGCATTCTTTATTCTTCCAGCGCATCTAGCCCACGGTGGATCTTGGAGCCGTCCACCACTGGATCAAATACAACAAAGAGTAAGCAAAGGACTTGAGCATGTGAGAGACAACATCGTACTCCCCCTGATTGAATCGGCGATAGCGTATCGTTACCGTACTCTAGCCATCTCAATTATTTTCTTTATCTTAAGTATTTCTCTGATAGCGTTTGGTACCGTGCGTTTTGTTTTTTTCCCTTCTTTAGAAAGCGATAATATTCAAGTTAGTATCGCGTACCCAATAGGCACACCATTCGAGCAGACAGAAAAGACTGCTGAACAGATTGTAGAAGCGGCCTACCGACTTAATAACAATTTAGATGGCGCAGCTTTCGAGTCAATTAGCGTAACTATCGGAGGAAATACTACTTCGGGGGGCGGACCTGGTGGTGGGAGTAATGTTAACGTAGCAGGTCATCTAGCATCTATTATCGTACAACTTCAAAAGGAACCCCTTAGAACACTTTCTGCAAAGGAGATTGAAAGCCTCTGGAGAGCCGAAGTTGGAGATATTTCAGGGGCAGAAAGTATCTCTTATGTATCAGATATTTTTAATCAAGGACAGGATATCGTATACGAGTTCAGTCACTTAGACGACGAAACTCTCTTGGCCGCTATTGAAACATTCAAGCAGTCCCTGGCTAATCTTCCAGCAGTTTATGATGTGCAGGATTCATTCAAATTGGGTAAGAGACAGTATGATGTTGAGCTTACTGAGGTCGGTAAAGCGGCCGGGTTAAATTCCTCGATGGTCGCAAGGCAATTGCGGATGAACTTCTACGGTGAAGAAGTTCAACGTATTCAAAGAGGACGCGAAGAACTCAGAGTTATGGTTAGATATCCAAGTTCAGAACGCCGCAGTAGAGAAGATCTTTACAACTCAAGAATTAGACTGCTCGATGGCACAGAGACCTCCTTAAGAACAGTGGCTAATTTAACAGAGACCCGAAGTTACTCGACTATTGAAAGCGTGGATGGCAAAAGAATAGTAAGGGTTACAGCAGAGCTCGATGAGGCCATTAATACCCCGGGAGAGGTATTTACCATTATAGAAAATGAACTCTTACCCTCGCTTAAAGAAAACAATCGCGGTTTAACCTATGGTAAGGCGGGAAAAGGGGTTGATCAAGATAGAGATCTGGGCGCGCTTTATGGACTTGGCTTCATCGCAATGCTAATAATTTATGTCATGATCGCATCTTTGCTGAGAAGCTATGCACAACCATTGGTTATCATGACTGCTGTGCCCTTTGGGGCCGCCGGCGCTTTGATTGGTCACTTTCTTCTGGGCCATAATTTATCGTTTATCTCAATGTTCGGGATCATTGCTTTAAGTGGGGTAGTCGTCAATGACTCCCTAATTCTAATCGATCGATATAATCGATATCGTCGAGAAACTGACATGAATGCTGCCGAAGCTGTCTTAGCTGCAGCAAAAAGACGGTTTAGACCAATAATTCTAACCACAGCAACGACTGCTTTAGGTCTGACTCCAATGTTATTCGAAACAAGTATTCAAGCCCAGTTTCTCATACCAATGGCTGTAAGTTTGGCCTCAGGGATAGTTTTTGCCAGTATAATCATACTGTTTCTTGTCCCTGCCCTAGTGTTAATAGAAGACGATTTTGGGATGCGGACTAGTTAGGAATATTCATCATACACCAAGGAATAGCTTGCCTGTTTTAACCATCGCTTCCTGAATACATACATGCACCTGGACTTTTTGTCACGAACCTACCACTCCTCCATTTTTACGCCAAATCGCCAAGGTACAATCGCGCGGGACTGAAACACCATCGAAGGCATGTGGAAAGTTGGTTATTGATGGATTCCCATCACCCGGATGCTGGACATTCACAAACATGGTCCTTTGATCGGGCGTGACAGCTATACCAGTGATCTCGCATCCCGGTACTCCAGTGAGCAACCGTCTTATTTCACCGGTATTGGTATCAACTACCAACAATTGATTATTGAGCCCATTGCGCTGATCGCCGTCAGTTTGTATAAATAACCTTCCCTCTGGATCCGCCCACAAGCCGTCTGGGCTACTAAACGAACTTTCGCTCTCATAGTGATCCGAGCCTGACATGAAAATATCCCACGTAAATCTTTTTCCATCGGGCTTTTCTAGAAAACGAATAATATGACCATGCAAATTCGGCGCCTGTGGGTTTGGTGCATTCGGAATCCGCCTCCGAGTATTATTCGTTAGTGAACAGTACATGAAGCCATCGGCTCCTTGAGCCATCCACTCAGGGCGATCCATGGGCGTCGCCCCAATCTGGGTCGCAGCCAAACGCGCATTAACTAGGACTTCAGCCTGATTTTTGAAGTTTCGTTTTAATATAGGGTGGCGCACATCAAGTTTTAACCAGACTCCAGATCCTTCGGATGAGAACTGAGACACATATAACTCTCCTGAGTCCAGCGGGCTTATCCCTTCATCACGCATATCACGCCACGGTCGTGAAGAGACATATTTGTAAATGAATTCAAACCGTGAGTCGTCACCCATATATATACTTATCCGCCCATCTTTGGTTTCTACTACTGCAGCACCCTCATGCTTGAACCTACCAAGGCCGGTACGTTTTATTGGTAGAGATCCAACGTTTTTTGGATCAACTTCAACAACCCATCCAAATCGATTAGCTTCGTTTCTGAAATCGTCATTACTTAAATTGAAACGCTGATCGAAGCGATGCCATCCATATCGCCCTCCAGTCTTACTAAAACCGTATCTCTTTTGAGCGGGCGTTGGAGTAAAGGTCTTATCCGATTCGAAGAAAAAGTTAAAGTTTTCCTCGCATGTTAGGTATGTTCCCCACGGCGTCTGCCCATTGGCGCAGTTTGAGACCGTGCCTAAAAACGGGTTATTCGCCGGATTTTCTAACAATTCACTTTGTGCGGCGGGGCCACTGAATTCCACAGGAGAATTCACGTGAATTCTCCTTGAAAACTTACTTTGCTTTTGGGTCCACTGACCGTTTTCCTTCGCGATCTCAACAATGGAAACCCCATGTGCTGCCTGCGAGGCAAGCACGTGATCTAAATTTTTTGGATCTTCTAGGCCCAGAACGTGAGGATTCCGGCCATACTCGTGGTTGATAACGAGTAAACCACTATCCTTCCCTAGGGCGAAATAAGCCATTCCATCATGACCTATACCAATCTGTTCTTGCTGATCTTTCCAATTTGCCGGCCAAGCATAGCTTGGCCCAGAGGGTTGCAGAGGGTCACCCCATGGAGCTAGGACCTGATATTCGTAATCTTTCGATATCGCTGGCATTTTGCCTTTACCTAACGAGGAAGGTAAGGCTTTAAAGTCAATAAGACGTTTTCGCAAAGACGAGTGCGCTAGCGGAGCTAGGGCGGCAAAAGAGAAACCTGCCGTACCTTTTAACAATTCGCGGCGAGAGAATTTCATATCTTTCTTCCTTATTTTGGGTGGAATCTTTAGTCTTATCGCCTTGTCTTAAGAGGTTGCATAATTTTTATCTGTAAGACAACAAATTTACGTGCACGTATTAAAAAAAGATCACCTATAGACCTAAATAATGACAGCGAAAACTAAATTTCAGGCAGTTATTCACATGAAAAATTCACCAAAGAAATCAACACACGGCAATAACCTACTCTAGAGAACCATCGATCATTGCAATGGCGGCCTCAAGAGCTTTCTCTAAGCCATTAGCATCAGCGATATTTTTTCCTGCAATATCGAATGCAGTTCCATGGTCGACGGACGTCCTGACAAAGGGTATTCCCATTGTTGCAGTAATACTTTCCGAGAAGTTATGCATTTTAATAGCGATATGACCTTGGTCGTGATAGAGCGCCAAAACAGCGTCAAATTCACCAGATGTCGCTCTGTAAAAAACTGAATCTGCTGGATATGGGCCAACTACATCCATCCCCATCTCACGCGCGGTAGTGACTGCTGGAGTTATTTCTTCAATTTCCTCACGGCCAAGCATACCACCCTCTCCCCCGTGTGGATTTAGAGCCGCAACAGCAATACAAGGACTTTTGACACCCCAAAGCTTCAGACTATCCACGGTGAGCTTAATTTTCTCTATCAATATTGGTGTCTTTACATACTCAACTGCCTCAGCAAGCGACTTATGCGTGGATAGATGTGCTACTTTTAAGCCCTCAGTCATAAGCATGGTCGCCGTTAATTCTGCCTGTGTCATTCTGGCAAGAATTTCCTGATGACCTATATCTCCGTGATAGCCTGCTGCATGAACCGCTTCTTTATTTATGGGACAAGTGACTACACCTTGGATCGCTTCAGCTTGACATAGTCTTACCGCCGCCTCGAAGTATTGCACCGCTGCATGACCGCATTTAGGTGATATCTCCCCGATAGTGAAACTAAGGATATCAAGATCAATGGGTTCAAGAACCTGTATACATTTCATATACTTTACGTCAGTCACCGAGTCCACGCGCTCAATAGAAACATGGGCTTCAGTTTGCCGCGCAGCACGTTCCAAGCACTTAGCAGATCCTATAACAAAAGGTTGAGCGAGCTCATAAACTTTGGGGTTAGCGAATGTTTTAACTACGATTTCAGCGCCAACCCCAGCTGGATCACCCATCGTTACCGCTAGCAAAGGTTTACGCATCCTGCCACCCATCAAAACTATAGATAACGCTATTAAATCTAGAGAAAAGCTTTATGACAAGATTTATCAGAGCAAATCAAGTATATATTTCGCAGTGAGCTCAGGATCTTGCATAGGAATAAAGTGGGTTAAGTGCGGTAAAGAAATATCCCGACCCTTTAAAAAACAAGATGACAGATACTTCCAAGTAGGAGATCCAGAAAAATCCATAGAGTCCTGCGTCTTCTTTCTAGTCTGAGCCCTTAGCACAGTAACTGGAATTTTGATATTTTCGATATACGGGTAAATATTTATATCTTTACTACCCAAATAGAGTTCTGCTTCTACAACCGGAGGACAAGCGAGAGCTAAGCCTCCCTTACCTACGATGAAACCAAACTCACAAAAATCTCTCAGGACATCGAGCTCCCAGTGCTCAAAGGGACCCCTACCGACGTAGTTCTCAAACATTTTCTCCGTAGATTCAAAGTAATTCCTCCGTCGACTTACGGGATGTTCTCTAGCTTTCTCACTCCTTAGAATTTCCGGTTCAGGCTCCCCATAATCCTCAGCGGGACAAATAACTGGATCAATGAGAAGTAAACGCAAGAACCGGGATGGATCCTGCCCCGCTAGTTGACAAACAATATGCCCACCAATGGAGTGACCCACAGCTACAACATCATTTAGATCCAGCGCTTTTAAGAAAGCCTTGAGGTCTGCCCCGAAAACATCCCAAGAAAATGGCCCATGATTTTGACTTCGTCCATGACCACGAAGATCAACAGCAAGAACATGACAGCCTTGCATATGCTTAATAGTTTTATCCCAACATCTGGCGTGAAATCCTGAGGCATGAACCAGCAAAAATGTTGGGCTTTCTTTAGACTCAGATCCATATTCAAAATAGCAAAGCTTAATACCGTTTACGGTTATGTAATTCTGGGAAACCACGCGAACTCCACAAAAAATAAATTACTGTTAACCAATAATTATAATTGGAATAAAGCTCGGAACCAAAAAACCGTATCACAGAACTAACTAGTTAATTTTCTATAAATCTTAGATAACTCGTTTGGTAGCTCTTTCGTATTATGAATCACCATGTACTCGTCGTCCTTACACATGGACCGCATATAGTCGTGCCCCGCGGGGTCGACGGTAAGGCAGAATGTCTTTATCCCTTGCTGTTGCGCCTCACTTATCGACTTTGCCGTATCCATAATACCGTAGTCTCGGGAGTTACGATCCTCTCCGTAATCGAAATCCTGAGGATATCCGTCGCTAATAATAATCAAAACCCGAATAGAGGACCCTACTCCATTCAAACTTTTAGCGGCATGTCTTATGGCTGGCCCCATACGAGTACTTCGGCGTGGTTTAATACCTCCGATTCGAGCTTTTACATTCTGATCGAATGGCTCGCTAAAATCCTTGCAAAGATAATATTCAACTTGCTCTCGCCCATAGCCTGAAAACCCACATACACTGTAGCTATCGCCGAGATCTTCCAGAGCCTCAGCCATGAGAATGACGCTCTCCTTTTCCAGATCGATAATGCGTTTTCCTGAAGGTTCTTTTTGATCTGTACGTCGGCTCGATTCTTCTTCGTCGTAATCAGAAATAACATCATCCGTTGAAGCACTCATATCAACAAGGAACAGTGCCGCCACATCACGACCTTTCCTCTGACGCTGAATATAAATCCTCTCTTCCTGTGTACCACCTAATTTTCTGTCGACGATAGATTCTATAGCTCTCTCTAAATCAACTTCTTCCCCATCCAGCGTACCTTTTACTTTTCTTAACAACTGTGGTCTTAACACCTTAAATCGCTCGCGAACAAGACGAGAAATATCCCGATGATCAGTTAACGTTGTCTCAACAAAATCTCGATTGAGTTCCATTGTTCTTATCTGATGAACTACACACCATTCTCGGCGATAATCACTGATAATATAGTCCCACTCGTCATAGCGATAGATTTGTTCCTGTTCCGCATATTGCAGTGTACGAGAGCGGCCACTTTGAAGGCCCGCAATTAGGTTCGCTTTAATTTTCTTTTCACTGTTGGATTCAGCTTCAAGATCGGCAACAGACATTCCCATCATACCTTGAAGATCAGCTTCATTAAGTTCTCCGACGTTAGCATGTTTAGGATCGATTATAGCGGCTAAAGACATTAGATCGTCACGAGCTAGAGCATCCAGCTTCTCCTCTACTTCCAGGGGGCTGAGATTTAAAATGAAGTCCTTTAAAACCAATTTCCCTCTAAAAATCACTGGTTTCGGTAGCTCTAGAATTTGGTCTTCTTGGGTTTCTGCAATATCTAGTATTTCGCAACATTGCTTTAAAACAGCGTAGACGTCATCCAAGGTAGCATTTAGCCGCTTTAGACTAATCGTTAAATTGGCTAATTGCTGTGCGGTGTTATAATACCCTGACTCGATTCCAACGGGTATATCCGCATCTAAGCCAGTAAAAATAATGGTTTCAATTAGCTGTTGATACTGTTTCGCTCCTTTAAGAACTCTTTGATTTCGAGCGTGCCGCTTAGCTGACTCAAGGGGTGCTGCCAAACCTCGGAACTTGTGTGCTAGTTGCCAATCAATCCGTGCATCCTCCAAAAGATAAAATATATAGCCTGCCAGTATTGGATTTTTTTGCTTTTGAATAATGGCATTGGTCTTGAGTGCAGAGTCGAACGTCCCAAACTCAAAAAAACCTAATTGATGAACTAAAATAACTTTAAAATAAGCGAGATTTTCCTTACGTGTTCGAAAGATAGAAATCTCGCTTGGTAAAAAGATAGTATGACCATCTGTATGTGCGAGCTCCTCATTTTCTCTCCCGTTTTTCGGTATTGGAATAGAATCTATCACTAACTTTTTGGAGCAGAAACCCTCAGTATAGAGTTCAAAAACTCTCTTATGGTCCCCTAAGTTAATCTGCCCTAACAGAGCTTCAAGGAGATCAAGAGATCTTAACGACTCAAGAGAAAAAAAGGCGAGGCCTACCTCTATACCCTTACACGAAATATTCATACCCTCCCCTATCCAAACCTTCATCAACGGAGCTTCTTCTAGCGGCAATTGACTACTAGAATTAATTAGTCGGGTAGCTAAACGAACATCTGTTAGAAGAGTGAGAAGCGGTGGGATAAATATTATATTTGTCGACTTCTGATCAATTAGTGCTCGGTAAAACGGGTCCATAGGGTGAGAGCCACTACTAAACGTAACAAGTGCCTCCTGTAAACTATCCAGAAAATCCTGACCATAGATCTTCTCTAAAGCCGAGTAGTACTCTAGGTAGGTAATAGCAGCATGAGGCTTAACAGAGGCGAGACGAGCCACGAATGACCATGGAATTGTTCTGGAAGCTAGACTTCGCCTCAGAAATTGAGTCAGCTTAGCTCTATCTGCCAAAATAATTTTTGCAGCCGCGCTCCATGCTTGCACTTCCGATTCTTCCGAATACAAGGCAATGTCAAAGGCCGCTTTGTAGTATTCAGAGATAAGCGTTGAGGCATGCTTATATTTTTTGAATAGCACATGCCCGGCTCTCTCAACGCTTTCTAGGGCACCCTGTTTATCGTATCCTATCAGGGAAAAAGCACCTTCAAAGTAAATCTTCGCAGGTTCAAACGCATACTCACAAAGGGATTTACCAAATTCACCAGAATGGAAGAGCTTAGCTTTTTCTTTCTTTTCCAGCAAAAGTTGACTCAGTTTCAGATACTCATCGGTCGCTTCGTAGCTATGCCAGCCACAATTGGTAATATCAAGACACAGTGATGCCCAGCTGGCGTACTCATGAGGATCCAATTGATCAATTAAGCAATTACTTACAACTTGGAAGTGTCGACCGGTACCAGCATTAATCTTGGATAATCTGTGACTAATATCCATTATCAACCTACTGTATCGGTAGAATTAATGGCTAAGCTTCAGGAAAAACTGTTGAGACAAGCTCTGAAATCGAAGACTGTACTTCAGGGTCGTCTGTAACCGCACAACAAATTGCTGCGCCACACGCATCGATCGGACTTACTCCTCGAGATATCAATTGCGCCGTATAAATCAATAACCTCGTACTTACACCCTCATCGAAACCATGATGTCTTAGATTCCTAATACGCGAACCTAACAAAGCAAGTTCCTTTGCTAAAGGCTTTTCTAAGCCGCTCTCCGCTATAATAATATCGGTCTCCTTTTCCTCTGAAGGGTAATCAAACTCTATCGCAACAAATCTCTGCCTTGTACTCGGCTTTAACTCTTTGAGCACATTTTGATACCCAGGATTGTAGGAAATCACAAGAAGGAAGTTTTCATTCGCTGAAAGGATCTCTCCTTTCTTTTCAATAGGTAATATTCTTCGATGATCAGTGAGAGAATGTATCAACACAGTCGAGTCTTTGCGCGCCTCAACAATTTCGTCCAAATAGCAAATTGAACCAAGCTTTACAGCATGCGTGAGTGGGCCATCCTGCCAAATGGTTTCGTTACCAGATAACAGGTATCGACCCACTAAATCAGTTGCCGATAAATCCTCATGACAAGCTACGGTCAATATTGGATGCTCGACATTTCTTCTTTCTTCACTAGCAGAATCGCCACGATAAAGGAGATGCGCCATGTGCTCGACAAATCTAGTCTTCCCACACCCTGTAGGGCCTTTCAGCAAAATTGGTAGACGCTTCTCATACGCTGCCAAAAACAAAGATACTTCATTGCCGAGTGGCAAATAATATGGCGCGACATCTGATGTGACTTGCTCTTTTTGTGCCATCGTTTTAGACCCTCCGCTTGTAACAGCAGAGATTATCATGAGGTTTACTTTGACTTAATAAAAAAAATTACATAATAATAAAATGTATTTCGATGACATCATGCTAATGCAAAAAATTCTGACTATTTTCATCGTGGTGCCACTTCTTGAAATGTTTATCCTCATTAAAGTTGGTAACACTATTGGTGCTTTTTCTACTGTCTTTCTAGTTGTTCTGACCGCTACTATAGGCATTATGCTACTCAAATATGAGGGCCTTGCTACCCTGACTCGCCTTCGGCAAAAACTAAGTCTCAGAGAAAGTCCAGATACCGAACTAGTGGAAGGTATCATGCTGCTAGTTGGCGGCGCATTGCTTCTAACACCGGGTTTCGTTACCGATTTAATAGGGTTTAGTTGTTTAATACCACGGTCCCGCAGGCCAATTGCAGTGTGGCTTGCGCGAAAAGTTACCGCCCATAACGAAAAGGCCAGCCACCAAGGCAACAAACCAAAGATAATCGAGGGTGAATACTTTAAAGATGATTAAAATAAGGAGCCTGCTTATGGTTTATAATGTGATCTGTCCTCGTGAAGGGAAATTAAAAAAGAGCCCAAATACAAGGCAAAAATGAAAGAAACCGCACGGAAAGTAGTTGTATTCATAGGAGTGGGTTGAAAACTGAGGACTACGCACACGCCAAATCTTGTTAGGTGATTAACCTAAGAGGTAATCATCAGTTTCGGGTGAAGAGCAGATGGCTCGGGTAATGGCGATACGGCAGGTGCAGTGGTCAGCACATCAAGTCAGCTAGAGGAAAGGGCATGACTAGTCATGGCCTCCGTTGCTGACCGAGAAAGGCATTTAGGCATAAACAATTGCGGTTCAATGCTACCTTTAAAAGTTTTTTACAAAATTTTATAAAAAAAATATTACTTATTCCTGCCTAGAAAAGGCTGGTATCGATTGCGCACTAACTGGAAGGTAGGCCTCGAGAATAGAATAGCAACCAATGTGACCTCCTATAGTTCGTGTTATTAATTTATGCGCTGTTTCGTAGTTTCAATCTCTGCATCATCAAGCAACTAACGGACTACTACAAGCAGCTAACGGACTACTAAATAATACGTTTTCTCTCTAGCCGAGCGATTAAATCTGTCAACTTTTTGTCCATCGTAGTCGTGCTGAAAGATGCACTAAGTATATTCGTAATTTCCTTATTCATAGAAGTATTGTTTGCCTTCGCCCGCCTTTTAATTTTTTTGTGCAGGCTTGGTGACAAGCGTAGTACAAACTTCGCGAGTTCAACTTCGGACATTTAGTTCTCCTTGGCAAATGGTTTTCTTGAAGCTCAGAGGATATTATCTTAGTTATGAGCTCTTTAGACCTCACAAAAAATAGGGTCTCTCATAAGCATCTCTTACTATACATTAGGTTTTCTCAATAGGGTTTCTTTAACCTGACATATTATCAATGAAACTCCAATAAGATCAAAAGATACTAGTAACGGAAAAACTACTTAAGAAGAAATAGCCACCGTTATCGAGCCAATAAGAAGTGGGCTAACAAACGAACTCGTGTCTACTATCAAAGGCCGAACTCCATGGAATGCGCCACTTCCATTCTATGGAGAAAGACCCTATCTTTAAACAATATCAATATCAGACCCAAGACCATTATCGATACCAGATAAGATTCAACCATATAATGCTTTAGGGCGTTTCATCTACCTATCTAATTATTTTTGCCTCAAAACCGGGTCATGACGTATTGAAGGCTCATGATATCACCATCTAAAACGCCAGATCTTAAGGCCGCTAAATTCTTCCAGCGCTTAATAACGAAGATTAGTAAAACAAGAATTAGTAACATGACGTCTTTACACTTAGGATATGCCCTCGAGATCAGCCCTGTCCGTTCTCGGGCTCTAATTAGCCAAGCAGTCGATCACTGATATGGAAATCAAAAAGAAAGATATAATTAATAATCTGAAAAATTTTATCAGTAACGCAGATCAACTTACTGTTCTGACAGGAGCTGGCTGCAGTCTACCGTCAGGCATTCCAACATATCGCGATACTCAAGGTACTTGGCAACGAAATGCCCCAATTTATCACAAGGATTTTCTTAGTAAGCATGAGAGTCGCCAGCGCTATTGGGCCCGAAGCATGGCTGGTTGGCCAAACATAGCGAAAGCCAAACCAAATGATCTGCATCGTTTCCTTACGATTCTTGAGCGTCAGGGAAAAATTAAAGCATTAGTTACCCAAAATATAGATGCTCTCCACCAACGCGCGGGCCACAAAAAAGTAATCGATCTTCACGGTCGATTAGATCAAGTGGTTTGTCTAGCATGCGGAGTCAAGAGCTCAAGGTATGATCTTCAGCACCGTTTGGAGATCCTAAATCCAAAAATGCCGAAAGTCATCAAATTAGCTCCTGATGGAGATGCTGATATATATACTGATGTCTCTAAGTTTAATGTTCCTAAATGCCTGGAATGTGGGGGCATCCTCAAACCAAACGTTATCTTTTTTGGAGATACGGTAAACAAGGATATTGTCCAGAAGATCTATCAAGATCTAGCAAAAACGGACGGTCTTTTGATCATTGGTTCCTCATTAAAAATATACTCCGGATTTCGGTTTTGTAAGCATGCCGCTCAAATCAAAAAACCTATTGTCTGCATAAACCCTGGAGAGACACGTGGTGACGAGCTATACACTCTAAAGGTCAAACTAGACTGCATAAAAGTAGTGAGAGAATTACTGCCGACTCTTAGTTCGTAATAAACAGTTTCTCTAACGTGTTACTAAATGCAGGGGGTTTAATCTCTTTCACGCAAAGTTTTTTCCAGCACTCATTTCAATTTAACAATTGGAGATATTGAATACGATAGCTACTTGGAGAAACAAGAATATACTATTTCTGTTATTTGTTTAGCCACCCTACGAAAAGTTGAACGAATACGACTACGAAAAACGTTAAAATGCTTGGGTGGAGCCCTCAACCTTATATAATTCTCCCACAGTCACTTGCCAAACCGTCTCTTCCTCTGCTGGTAGATGCGAATTGCGCGCCAAAAATCAATCATCCTAAAAGCTGGCCAGTAAACCTCAGTAAAGTAAAGCTCAGAGTAGGCACTTTGCCACAGTAAAAAACCAGAAAGTCTTTCCTCACCCGAGGTTCTGATTATTAGGTCAGGATCACGAATTCCTCCTGTATAGAGATACTGCTCAAACATTTTTTCATCAATTTCCTCCACAGACAGGGAGCATTTCACGACTTCTTCCGCCACTTTCTTAACTGCATCTACAATCTCAGCACGTCCTCCATAACCAATAGCTATATTGAGTAGAAAGCGATCATGCTTTTCAGTCTGCTTTTCTATTTTCTCGACCTCGTCCAACATCGCCTGTGAAAAATCTTCTCGACGTCCGATAACTTTTACCCTGACGCGTTCTTTTTTAATAGAGGGATCCATCTGAAAATAACGTAATTTACGTACTATTAGTTCCATTAAATAATCGACCTCTTCGTTCGACCTGTTGTAATTTTCTATTGAAAACCCGTACAGGGTAACGATCCGAATGTCGAGTCTCCAACACCAACGCAAAAACTCTTCGAGTTTCTCAGAGCCTGCATGGTGGCCCTCATTTGACGCAATTCCTTCAATCTTAGCAAAACGGCGATTCCCATCGACGATAAGACCAATATGGTGAGGCTTAGGACCAAGCCTAATTTGTGACCAAAGAACTCGCTCATAAACTCGATAGAACAAATTTGGTATTTTCATATCACTACCTAGCCACCAAAAAAGCTGAATGAGGATAGCATTCTGATGCTATCACTGACTAGGTATTGTG
>MDTB01078420.1_pt1 | contig 70540 bp, 68 predicted proteins | sample 811161 | NCBI WGS metagenome assembly MDTB01 (sample SAMN05326650, study PRJNA326480) | marine metagenome | isolation source: seawater | place: Mediterranean Sea | collected 2009 | reverse complement strand
TATTTGTACACAAAAAAATTGATTTAACTTATACTGCTAGGAGATTTATATGTTGCAGATTTTAATATTAGCGTTCGTTGCTGCATTTTTGTTCTGGAGGTTATGGTCAGTGTTGGGTACTCGGTCAGGTCACGAAAGTGATGGCAACATTTCGATTATAAAGCCAAAGAAAAGTGATATAATTAAGGATGTTAAAATAGACGAATCTAGTGTGCCAGATAAGAAAACATCTGACGAGGATATCGCTGACTACATTGAGATTGATAGTGAGTCGGGTGTGGCGTTCTCAGAGATGAAAAAAGCTGAAACAACTTTTACAGTAGCAGAATTTGTTTCAGGTGCTAAACAGGCTTATGAAATGATTTTAATGTCTTTTGAGCGCGGTGATTTAGAGACTTTGAAAAATTTATTATCAGAAGAGGTCTTTAAAAGTTTTGAGAGTGTTGTTTCTGAAAGAGCAAAAACTGGAGTCAACATTGATGCGAATTTTGTTGGTATGAGGGAGATACGTGTTAAAAGTGCTAGTTTTAATGCAGACTCAAAATTTGCTGAGGTTACTATGTTTTTCAAAAGTGAATTAACGATTGTTGTCAAAGACAAGGATGGTAAAGTAATTGAAGGGGATCCAGATAAAATTAAAAAACAATCAGATCTTTGGACATTTGGACGGTCTATGGGTAAAGACAACCCAAATTGGTATTTAATTGATACAGCAGTTGACAATTAATTATTAAAGTTTGTTATGAGTAAAAAAGAACAGAACAACATAAATCAAGAAGATTTAAACTTGTGGTCAAAGACGTTGTCTTCAGTAACACCGTTAAAAAAAAATTCAAATTTAAAAGTTTCCAAAGTGGCAGTTACTAAAATGATTTTTAGTAGAAAAGAGAAAAATCTGAGGTTTAAAAGTAGTACAATTTTGGATAAACAAATGCTGTCTGCGGAAAATAGCGTTTCAAAGAGAGAGCTACAATTAAGCAAACAGTCGTCTGCTGATGTTAAGATTCTTGCAAAATTGAAAAGAGGTAAAATACAACCGCAAAAAACGTTAGATTTACACGGGATGAGTGTTAATACTGCGCATCAAAATGTAATTAGCTTTATTAAAGCGGCTTTTCAAAATAATTTGCGTTTAATTCTCATTGTAACGGGTAAGGGTAGATTGAAGAACTACGAGAGCTTATTTAATGAGCCTGGAAAATTAAAAAATGAGCTACCTCGATGGATAGATAGATCTGATTTAAACCGATATGTGCTGAACATATCGCTTGCTCACGGAATACATGGTGGTGAAGGAGCGTATTATATTTATTTAAAAAAGAATAGGAGTTATAGAACGTAGCGAGCTAGATCCGTAGATTTTGTTAATTTACCTAAATTAAGTTCAACAAATTTTGAGTCAATTATGATATTTTCTCCAGTGCGATCTGGAGCGGAAAAACTAAGTTTTTCAAAAACCCTTTCTAATATTGTGTAAAGTCTTCTTGCGCCAATATTTTCTATTGACGCATTTACTTCTGCAGCTACATTAGCGATTGCTTCTATTCCAGTTCGGTCAAATTTAATTATTACTCTTTCCGTAGCCATAAGTGCGGTATACTGTCTAGTAAGTGAGTTCTCTGTCTCTGTTAAGATTTTTTCAAAATCCTGGGTCGTTAATGGGGATAGCTCTACCCTGATAGGCAGCCTACCTTGTAATTCAGGAAGTAAGTCTGATGGTTTTGCGACATGAAAGGCGCCAGACGCTATAAACAGTACATGATCCGTTTTTACGGTGCCGTGTTTTGTAGATACAGCTGTTCCTTCAACCAACGGTAATAAATCTCTTTGTACACCTTCTCTACTTATTTCTCCACCTCTGTTATCAGATCTACTGCAAACCTTGTCGATTTCGTCTAAAAAAACGATACCATTATTTTCAACCAAATCTTTTGCCAACTTTATTATGTCGTCTTCGTCAATAAGTTTATCTGCTTCTTCCTTTACTAATTGAGTATAGCTATCAGATATCTTTACTTTTTTCTTACTTGTTTTGTTTCCTAGCGCTTTGCCAAATATATCGCTTATGTTAAGCATACTTACGTTAGAGCCTGGTTGACCTGGTATCTCAATTGATGGCAAAGAGTTTTGAGTATCTTGAAGTTCGATTTCTATGTATGTGTCGTCAAGTAACCCGTCCCTTAGTTTTTTTCTAAACATGTTTAGCGTCTGTTCTCTTGCATCATTACCGGCAAGCGCCTGGAGAACCCTATTTTCTGCCTCTTTGTGCGCTTGTACGTTCACTTCAGATCTCTTTGCTTCTTTGACCATAAGAATTGCACTTTCAAGCAAATCTCTTACAATTTGTTCTACATCCCTTCCTACGTATCCTACTTCAGTAAATTTTGTTGCTTCTACTTTTATGAATGGAGCTTTAGCTAACTTTGCTAATCTACGTGCAATTTCAGTCTTTCCTACGCCTGTCGGCCCAATCATTAAAATATTTTTCGGGTATACTTCATCTTTTAGGTCGTCTTCTAAGTTTCGTCTTCTCCATCGATTTCTAAGTGCAACTGCTACAGCTCGTTTTGCATCGTTTTGACCAATTATAAATCTATCTAATTCCGACACGATTTCTCTTGGAGTAAGATTAGTCATTAATCATTTCACTTTCTTAACTATAATAGGAAGTTATTTTATTTTTCCGTGATAGTTTCTACTACCATTTTTCCGTTCGTGTATACACATATCTCAGACGAAATTAGTAAAGAGCGTTTTGCTATTTCTTCAGCAGTTTCTACATAATCATACAAACCTCGGGCAGCAGCTAAAGCAAAGTTTCCGCCTGATCCTACTGCAGCAATATTATTTTCGGGTTCAAGAACGTCACCAGCTCCTGTAATAATGAAAAGGTTTTTTCCATCTGTCACAATTAACATTGCTTCTAAGTTTCTTAAATATTTGTCTGTTCTCCAGTCTTTAGCAAGCTCGATTGCAGCTCGGGCCAGTTGACCGGGGGACGATTCTAATTTACTTTCTAATCTTTCGAGAAGTGTAAATGCATCAGCGGTTGAACCGGCAAACCCTACGACGACATCGCATCCACCTGGCGATATTCGCCGAACTTTTGTAGCAGAACCTTTCATAATAGTTTGACCAAGGGAAACTTGTCCGTCTCCTGCTAATGAGACTTTTTGATTTTTCCTAACGGCCACAATGGTTGTTCCGTGCAAAAGAGTATCTGATGTTGAATGGTTTGAGTTCTCTATCATTATCTATTTCAATGTTCGTGCAATTTTTTCAGTAGTAAAAATTTCAATGATATCTTTTTCTCTTATGTCGTCATATGACTCAAATGCCATACCACATTCTTGACCGGACTGCACTTCTTTTACTTCGTCTTTGAAACGCTTCAAAGTTTTTAGATTTCCCTCGTGTATAACAACGTTTTCACGCAATAATCTAACACCAGCAGCTCTTTTAGCAATTCCTTCTGTAACAATGCATCCGGCGATTTTTCCAACTCCTGTTATTTTAAATATTTCTTTTATCTCGGCATAACCTATGAAGGTTTCTTTAATTTCTGGGTTTAAAAGTCCAGACGCAATTGCTTTGATATCATCGACTAGATCATATATTATTGAGTAATAACGAATTTCTATTCGTTTTTGATTAGCGTTATCTCGTGCCTGAGCATTTGCTCGTACATTAAAGCCAATTATTGGTGCTTCTGATGCTTCCGCCAGTTTTACATCACTTTCTGTTATCGCACCAACGCCTGAGTGAAGAACTTGAATTCTAACCTCATCATTTCCAACTTTTTCCATTGCTTGAACGATTGCTTCTGCAGAACCTTGCACATCTGCCTTGATAACAACCGGAAGTTTTGCTGTGTTCTTATCTTCTTTTGCTTTTGCTATCATTTGGTCGAGTGATGTACCTGCACCGAGCGTGGCTTTTTTATCTTTAGACAGTTGTTTCCTATAGTCCGCAACTTCTCTAGCTTTTGCTTCATCTGAGACAACATTTAGTACATCACCTGCTTCAGGAGTCCCATTAAGACCTAATACTTCAACAGGGACTGAAGGTTCGGCCTTTTCAACAGTTTTTCCTGTATCATTTATCAAAGCTCTAACTTTTCCCCATTGTTCACCTACTACAAAAATATCGCCTTTATTTAGAGTTCCTTTTTGCACCAAGACCGTTGCTACAGGTCCACGGCCAATGTCCAATTTGGCCTCTATAACAGCTCCTTCTGCAGTCCGGTTCGGGTTGGCTTTTAGTTCTAACAGTTCGGCTTGAAGTGAAATATTTTCAATGAGTTTCTCTACGCCTTGTCCATTAACTGCTGACACTTCAACATCTAGAACCTCTCCTGACATCCCTTCAACAATTACACCGTGTTGTAATAATTCTGTTCTTACTTTATTTGGTTCTGCACCTTCAACATCAATTTTATTTATCGCAACAATCATAGGCACATTTGCAGCTTTAGCATGGTTTATAGCTTCTATAGTTTGTGGTTTTACCCCATCGTTTGCCGCTACAACTAGAACTACAATATCTGTAACCTGTGCGCCCCTCGCTCTCATAGAGGTAAAAGCAGCATGACCTGGAGTATCAAGAAAGGTTAAGGCAGCATTTTTTTCATCCCTGACCTGGTAAGCTCCTATATGTTGTGTAATTCCGCCAGCTTCACTAGATGCAATATTGGTTTTTCGAATTGCGTCTAATAAAGACGTTTTCCCATGATCTACATGACCCATTATTGTAATGACAGGTGGTCTAGGTTTCTGTGCCTCATTAGTTATGTCCTCAACTAAAACAATTGCATCTTCAATGTCTGATTCTGATACTCTCATTATTCTGTGCCCAAATTCTTCGGCAATTAGAATAGCAGTGTCAGCATCTATTATTTGATTTTGGGTAGCCATTATGCCATTTGTCATTAAAGTTTTTACTACTGCTGCAGATCTTTCCGCCATTCTGTTAGCTAATTCTTGAACGGTTATTGTATCAGGTATTTGTACGTCTCTTATAACTTTTTCACGTTCCTGCTGTGTCGCCATTAGGCGACGTTTTTCCTTTTCCTGGCGTCTTTTCATAGAGGCAATAGATCTGTGTCTGTTATTATCATCTCCAAGTGCTTGGGTTATTGTTAATTTTCCCGATCTTCGTCGATCTTCATTGTTTTTATTAGGTTTAATTTGACGAATTTCTTCGTTTAATCTTTTTTTGTTAGGCTCGTCTTGTTTTGCTCTTGGTTTTGTCACAGGAGCGTCTGCTAATGGCACTTCACTGGGTAATGGCCCAGCAATGCTTAAATCTATGGCTGGTTTTTTTGGTTGCGAAGTCTCAATTTTTTTATCATCCTGAACAGTTTTATTATCTTGAACAGGCTGATTAATAGCTGTTTTTTCAAGGACTTCTGCTGCTACCGCTTCTTCTTTTTTTCGTTTTGCTTCTTCTGCTTTGACCGCTTCAAGGGCTTTAACGCGTCTATTTACTTCGTCAGACGATATATTTTTGGACGCTGTTTTTTCAGACGCTGAAGCGTTATCGTTGGATAGTTTAGTTATTTTTTTAGTGGAATTTAATGGAGGAGATAGAATACGCTTTCGTTTTGTTTCTACGACAACCGATTTAGATCTTCCGTGTGAAAAGCTTTGCCGGACTGTACTTGAGCCCCCTTTTAAGCTAAGAACTTTAGTTTTTTCATCGCTGCTTGCCGTATCACTCATTCTTAGTTTTACCTTTTATATAAGTTCATTTACTTTGTTAAAATTGTTTTAAAATACAACTTAACTCCTGCCAACTAAACAATCTAATCGAGTTATATCATATTTAATATTTTCCACAAATCTACCGTTTAATATTGCTGCATGAATTACGTTATCTCGACCAAATGCCATACCTAATTCAAAACTTTGTAGGCACTCAGTTTTATCATAGTGGAAGATTTTTTTTTGCAACCGATTCTTTTCTTTGTGTGATCCATCTATCGCTTGAATTAAAATTGCTACATTTCCCAATTTTAAAGCTGAGTTCACTTTATCAAAACCACAGATAGCAAAGCCAGCTTTTCGTGCTAGCGAAATTTTTTGTACAATATATTTTTTTACTAAAACTATAGTATTCGCTAACAAGTTCTCAGGGATCAGAACTTTTTTTCTTAACGTCTTTGAGAAAACATCTTTTATTATTGCTTTTTGAATTATAGCCCGATCTAATGTGAGCCATACACCGCGTCCGGGAAGTTTCTGATTTAAATCTGGTAAAATAGACCCATCAGGAGACACAACGAAGCGCAAAAGGAATTTTCTTTTAATTAAAGAACCTGTGATGGCGCATTTTCTGTGCTGTCTACAGGAAGGTTTTAGTTTTCCAGCTCTAGACATATTTTATCCTTTAGTCTGAGTTGTCAGTTTCATTAGTCTTGATTTCATTATTATATTCTTCTTGTGTAATCCACCCCAGTTGCAATCGTGCAGTCATAACAAGGGTGCGTGCTTCTTCAATAGAAACGTCTAGATTCTCTAATATTCCGTCGTCCTTGACCCGTTTTCCATCAACGGTAGTGTAGCCACCTGCCAGTTCCCAGTCAGCGCATTTAGCAAATTCATCAAGTGTTTTTACACCATCTTTAACCAACGCTTCGAACATTTGAGCGTTTAAACCATCAAAATTCGCTAGATCTGATGCTAAACCTAATTCCTTAGCAGTCGAAAGAGCTTTAGCGTTAATCTCTTCAAGGCATTCACGAGCTCTTGCTTGAAGCTCTTCTGCAGTTGTCTCGTCAAAACCATCTATTGAGGTTATTTCTTCTTGACTGACGAACGCTACCTCTTCAAGTGTAGCGAAGCCTTCAGAAACTAATAGTTGTGCGACCATTTCATCAACATTTAAGGTTTCAATAAATAACTTTGATCTTTCTGCAAATTCAATTTGTCTTCGTTCAGATTCATCTGCTTCTGTCATAATGTCTATATCAAAACCAGTTAACTGGCTAGCTAGTCGAACGTTTTGTCCTCTTCTTCCAATAGCTAAAGAAAGCTGTTCATCAGGTACCACAACCTCTATTCGCTGCGCTTCCTCATCTAAAACAACTTTAATTACTTCCGCTGGTTGTAGAGCATTAACTAAAAAAGTAGGAGCATCGTCATTCCATGGAATGATATCAATTTTTTCTCCCTGCAATTCGTTCACTACTGCTTGGACTCTGCTCCCCCCTCATACCAACACATGCGCCTACCGGATCAATAGAGCTGTCGAAAGATAATACGCCTATTTTTGCTCTGCTACCAGGATCTCGTGAAACCGCTTTGATTTGAATTATCCCATCATAAATCTCAGGAACTTCCATTTTAAAAAGTTCGGCCAAGAATTCAGGTTGTGTCCTAGACAGAAATATTTGTGGTCCTCTTTGTTCTTGCCTTACATCTTTTATATATGTTCGAACCCTATCGCCGACCCTAAAAGTTTCACGATTAATTAGTTGATCTCGACGTAATACTGCTTCTCCTCGACCAACGTCAACAATGACATTTCCGTATTCCACACGTTTTACTAGCCCATTGATAATTTGTCCGATGCGATCTTTAAATTCTTCATATTGACGAGTTCTTTCGGCTTCTCTTACGCGCTGCATTATAACTTGCTTTGCAGATTGTGCGGCAATTCTACCAAAATCTTGAGGAGGCAATGGATCCGTTAAAACGTCGTCAATTTTTGCATCTTCTTTTAATTTTTTTGCTTCGGTTAAAGTCAGTTCGGTAAAGTGATTTTCAACTTCTTCAACCACTGTTCTGCAACGGTTCATTGACAATTCACCTGACTTCTTGTCTATCGTTGCGCGAATATCATATTCCGCACCATATCTTGACTTTGCAGCTTTTGCTAAACTATCTTCCATTGCAGATAAAACTAGTTCAGGCTCAATTAATTTTTCGCGAGCTACTGCATCGGCTATTTGCAAAAGCTCAAGGCGATTAGCGCTAGTTATAGTCATTATATATTTCCTCGTATTTCATAAAAAAGTTGTTTCTATACGGTCAAAATCTTGTTCATGTACGGGTGACGAAGTTTTTGCACTTTCGAGTATTTGTTTGTTTGTTAGATTTAACTTTATTTCTTCAATCCAGTCTAGTTCGATACCAATAATTCCCTGTTTAATCTCTAACAATAGTTCATTTTTTTCCAAACCGTCCAACATGCCAAAAAATTCGTTTCTTCCGCCTATTTCTTCGAAAGTTTTCAATTTAATATTGTATCCAGCCCATTTTTTTATATCTTTTATTCTCGTTAGAGGTCGATTAATACCTGGCGAAGACACTTCTAATGTGTATTCAGTTTCTATTGGGTCCTCTACGTCGAGAATTGTAGATATTATAGTAGAGATTTTTGCACAATCAGATATTTCAATTTTACCATTAGTGCCCTCAATCAGTATTTGTAATTTGGGTAGATTATTAACCGAGTATGAAACTCTAACTATTTCAAACTTAAGTGCTAAAATAGGTTCAGATATTAATAACAATATCTTTTCCTCTAAAGGTGAATTGGTAATTAAATTGAACATAACGCAACAGTTTCGTAAAAAAAAAGAGCCTTGCGGCCCGAATGATAATTAGGTGGATAAACGCTTTTTTAACCCGCTTTTTTATATTGTTTAGAAACTTTTTAGTTATATTGCAAGCATATTTTATTGATTACTAAAAATCAGTTGCTATTCCCTTTTTTTCCCAATCACCAAAACGTGTTGGCTCTGGTCCTTCTCGACCTCCTAATTCAATTTGTGTCACAGGTGACTTTTTAGCTCTTTGACGTTTTTGAGCTTCAGCGAGAGCTCTTTTACCGGCTTCAATTATTCTTTTTCTGTGATTTTGTTTCGCTATAGTTTTCATTTGTAACCTAATGCATTATTTAAACATTCATATAAAGCTAAAAGCGATAAAAATCAAATTTTTGTGTAAAATATTTAACTCGACCCTAAACAAGGTTTAAAACCTTCTAAATTAATGCTTATTCTTTGTCATAAGTGATTATAATATGAAAAAGTTAAAAATATCGGACAATCAACTAATGAAAAAAAAAGGTGCAGATAAATTAGGGGACGGCATTGGTGCAAGACATTCTGCGTTACAAATAATAAAAATGGTTCTTATTTACAAAAGGTCGCTTTCAAAAATAAAGGAGAATAAAGACTCTCCACTTCAAAGTTTAGATATTAACCAAAAAGCTAGATGTCTCTCTATTATAGATACAGTTCTAAGGTTCATGACTTCTATTGATCAAATTTTGGAAAAATATTTAAAACGAGATCCAAATATTATAGTTAAAAATATTTTAAGAATTTTTATCGCCGAACTGCTTTTTGATAAAATATCTGCACACGCTTGTGTGAACTCGGCAGTTGTCTTAGCTAAATTAAACAAAAAGTCATTTCATTATTCTGGATTAGTTAATGCAGTATGCAGAAAGATATCTTTAGATTTTGAGAAAGACGGAATTGAGATACCGAAAGCAACATTAACCGGTGATCTATTGGACCAGTTAAAAAAAAATTATGGAGAAGCAGTAACTAAAAAAATTAGCGACGTTATAATGAAAGCTCAGCCTATTGATATAACAGTGAAAAATAAAAAAGAACTTTATTTTTTTCAGAAAGCCTTAGGAGCGACATTTTTAACTAATGGAACTTTGAGATTGTTCAATACTCGTCAGATAACTAAGTTAGTGGGCTTTAGAGAGGGAGAGTGGTGGGTTCAAGAATTTTCATCCTCAATACCTGTAAAGCTTCTTGGTGATTTAAGGGGAAAAAACGTATTAGATGTATGCGGTGCGCCTGGGGGAAAAACAATGCAATTAGCTTCAATGGGAGCAGAAGTTACTTCCATTGAAGTGTCTAAGCAAAGAATAGTGAAGTTAAAAAATAATTTGCAACGCACCAATCTGAGGGCAGACGTCATAAACATTGATATTCATGATTATAAAGGAGATAAGTTTTTTGATATTGTTTTATTGGATGCGCCATGCTCTGCTTCAGGTACTGTGAGACGAAACATAGATTTACAATTTTTAGATAGTTTTAATCGGGCTAAATCATTGATAACTAAACAGGAAGAAATGTTTTTGAGTTGTCTTAGGTGGCTTAAAAAAGGAGGTTTGCTAGTATATAGTACCTGCTCTCTTTTTCCGGAGGAGGGAGAACAGATTGTAAAAAAAATATTAGAAACAAACTCTGCTTTAAAGCAGATAAATATCGTAGCTAAAAATTATGATTTAGACCCTAAGTGGATTGATGAAGAAGGGGGGCTTAGGTTGCGTCCAGATTTTTTGAGTGACGTTGGAGGAATAGACGGTTTTTATGTAGCAATAGTTCAAAAAAGTTAAGTTTTTGACAAAAGGTGATCGAAGTGTATATATTTATATTTTTTATAAACAGATTGTTTTTGCGAGCAAAAAAAATCAAATTAGCCTTTGTTTTAAGGTTAAGTATATGCATATCTTTTTTTATTAAATCGCCCACAAAAATTACAAAATTAACTAATTTTGTTCCGATTGGAAACATTAAGGTTGGCGAAAAAATGGTTAATGGTGAGCATATATTTGGTAACGTCCTGTTAACCGCAGAAATTGGTTCACCATGGGACGCAGTCTCGCCATCACAGGAAGTTGAACATGCTATTTCAAGTTTTTTGTGGTTAAACGATTTATCTGCGTTAGGTAATTTTAAATCTAAAAAGTTAGTTTATAATTGGTTAGGTCTATGGCTAGAAACATATGACCTTTATCAAGATTTTAAAAATCCATTGAAGACGATAGCGGATAGGTTAGTGAATGTCGCTAGAAACATTATTTTAATTGAGCAGAGCTTATCAGATAGTCAGAGAAAACGGCTTATTCAGATTGTATGTTTGGAACTTAGATGCCTTCAAATGTTAGAAAGTATGTTTCTTCCAAATTATGAACGCTTTAGAGTGTTGGTCGGAATATATTATGGACTAATGATGTTAGATTTTGACAAAGAAAAAATAATAACGGTTCAAAAAAAGTTAATAGAAGTTTTGTCAACAATTATTGATAAAAAAGGAGCTATAATTAGTAGAAACCCTGAGCAATTATTGGAGATATTTTTTGTTCTGTCAGAGATACTCAAAAATTCCAAAGCAAAATGCTATTCTCGAAACAGGAAAGATTTTCTTGCCATGCAACGACGTATTGCGCCTATTTTGAGAGGCTTAAGATTGGGAAGTGGCGGGCTTACGCGTATTCATGGTGGAGATATCGGAATATCTGGACTTGCGGATAAGTTATTATGCGAGTCAAGGCTTCGAGGCGGGTCAAAGTCGGTTGACGTTCTGGGAGTGGAAAGATTAACTGCTGGTAGGTTAGTTTTGTTATTAGACTGTGGAGAACCACCTAGTAATTCTGATAATGCTCATGCAGCGTGTTTGTCGTTTGAACTTTCTAGCGGACAAAGGCCTATATTCGTAAATTGTGGTCCTGGAGCCAGGTTCGGTAAAGATTATAAGAGGTTCTGTAGGACGACGAGAGCTCATAATACTTGTTCGTTAGAAGGAATATCGCAATCAGAGTTTAAACAAACGGTTACTGGTTCAGTTTTTCCGGCGGAAGTAATATCCAGGGGTCCAAAGAATATAAAAAAACAGAGAGGAAAATCTATTGATGCCAGTTGGGTGGAATCATCTCATGATGGTTATCTTGAGCATCATGGAGTAATTCATAAAAGAAAGCTGCTTTTATTAAATACTGGTAGAACGCTTTCCGGTACAGATATTTTTACAAAATCTTTGATTAGGTCAGGAAATCAGGACCGTTTTAAGATTGTAGCGTATTTTCATCTTCACCCAGATGTTGAAATTACGGATCATCCACATTCAAAAAAGATGATTTTGAGATTGTTAAACGGAGAACATTGGATTTTTGAGACTGAATTAGGTATTCCAGCGCTAGAGGAGTCAAGTTACATCGATCTAAATAACAGTATGCCAGTGGCTTCTAAGGCGATATCTATCGGGTTAGAATTGCTAAATGAAGAGGTTGAATTTAATTGGTTATTAAGAAGACGAGAGATCGTAAGTAGAAATACTAGAGATAGAAATATTTTTTCTAAATAAATGTTATCGGTTATTTTAAGGGGATTTGATGTCAGAAAATTTTGTAAAAGTTAAACGTGCTTTAATATCAGTTTCAGATAAGAGTGGTGTAGTCGATTTTGCTAGGACCTTGTCATCAATGGGAGTAGAAATCATTTCTACTGGTGGCACTGCTGCTGTGTTGAGGGACGCTGGTATTGAGTTATCGGATGTCTCTGCACTTACGCAGTTTCCGGAAATATTGAACGGTCGTGTAAAAACCTTACACCCTCTCGTGCACGGGGGGTTGCTTTCTGTAAGAGATGATCCGTTGCATTTAAAAGAAATGAACGAGTTAGGTATTTTAGAAATAGATTTGTTAGTGGTAAATTTATATCCATTCGACGAAATGGTGATTAAAGGCGAAAAATTTGACAAGTGCATTGAGAATATTGATGTCGGTGGTCCAGCTATGATAAGAGCGGCAGCGAAAAACTTTAAGTATCTGTCAGTAATTACTGAAAGTGCAGATTACCCGGATTGTATCTCTGAATTACAAAAAAATAAGTGCTCAACGTCTGAAAAGTTTAGAAGTAAAATGGCTCAAATAGCTTTTTCCCTTACAGCTTCTTATGACGCACTAGTTTCATCTTGGATGGCAGCAAAGTTTGGCACGTTACACCCAAGACATTTTGTAATTTCAGGAAGATTAAAAGATAGGCTTAGATATGGAGAAAACCCACACCAAAAAGCTGCAATTTACAGTTCTGGTTTAAAAATAGGCAAGCAACAAAAATTTGAGCAACTACAAGGTAAAGAATTATCATATAACAATATTGTAGATTTAGAAAGTGCTCACGAAATAGTGTCTGCTTTTGGGTATAGCTGTGATCCAACTGCAGTTATTGTTAAACATACTAACCCATGTGGAATTGCCCAGGCGGCTAAAGTTTCTGAGGCATTTGAGGCAGCTTTTAATTGTGACAGCATATCAGCGTTTGGAGGAATAGTAGCTTTGAATCGTGATGTTGATGAGGAAACTGCCGCAATAATAATAAAAAACTTTACAGAAATAGTTGTGGCGCCTGGTTTTTCGCCTGGGTCAATAAAGCTATTTGCAGCAAAGAAAAATATTAGGTTAATACGAGTAAATTCGGTTTTAAATAATTTGATTGAAAATAATCTGATTAGCTCTGTTTCAGAAGGATTCTTGGTTCAGGAGAGAAATAGATTTATTCTTCCTGAAGCAAAATATAAGATTGTTTCTGCTCGACAACCTAGTGTTAGAGAACTTAATGACTTGATGTTTTCTTGGGTAGTCGTAAAGTTTGTGAAATCTAATGCAGTAGTATTTGCAAAAAATCTAGCTACAGTGGGAATAGGTGCTGGTCAAATGAGTAGAGTAGAAAGTACTAAAATTGCGCACCAAAAGTCGGTGGAAATGTCGAAAGCACAATCTTTGAAAAATAGCATGTCGTTAGGAGCTGTTGCTGCTTCAGATGCTTTTTTTCCTTTTAAGGACGGTATAGAGGCAATTTATGATGCTGGAGTTACGGCAATCATACAACCTGGCGGATCACTGCGAGATCCAGAAATAATTAAGACAGCAGATAAATTGGGGCTTTGTATGGTTTTTACAGAGATGAGACATTTTTTACATTAGTTTTTAAAATCGTTTATTTAAAAACTACTCTAACCTTCTTGCTTCGTCAGTAAGCAAGATTGGAATTCCGTTTCGAATAGGAAAAGCTAGGCCAATAGATCTGGAAACAAGCTCTTGCCTTTTTTTGTCGAACTCTAACTTATTTCTGGTTACTGGACACACCAAAAGTTCCAAAAGTTTTGGATCGAAGTATTTTATTTTTTCCGAAGCAACTTTTGTCATAAAAGTCCTATTTATTGTAGTGTGTCTTGTTCAGAGCCACCTTGGAGGTTTAGCTCCATTAATGTTACTAACGTTTCTCTTCTATATTTTAATCCTGGGGCCTCTAAAAGCGCTTGTTTTTCTTCTGGATCAAATGGACAAAGCATTGACAAAGAATTTATTAAGAGCTCTTCGTCTGCTTCTTTTAATGAACTCCAATCTGACGAAAGCTGTGCTGCTGCAAAATAACGAGAAAGCAAATCTAGAAAAGAGTTTCTATTAAATTCATCATCAGGTATAGTTTTATTGAGATCCGTTGAGAAGCTGTTCCAATTTACTTTTGCAGTTAAATAAGGGGCAACTTGATCGATATTTTCGATATGACGAAACCTACTTATACCGTCTAAAGTTATTAAATATCTGCCGTCTTTGGTTTCATTAAAAGCCACTATTCTTCCTGCGCAGCCGATTTGATGAAGTCGTCTGGAACTTTCTGTTCCCTCAGGTGAACTTACGGGTTGTATCATCCCAATTAACCTCTCAGGTTTTTTTAATGCGTCATCTAACATAGATAAATATTTTGGTTCAAACAAATTTAGCGGAAGTTTTGTTTTAGGTAGTAAGAGTGCACCTGCTAGAGGGAAAAGAGGTATTTGTTCGGGAAGATTGTTTATATTAAAGATCATAGATTTCACATTTTAATGCTGTTAAGTAAAAATTAATGAGGTAAGCTTTCTTCTGCCTTTTTTAGCTAATTCATTTGTTGGTCCAAGAGAGTCTAAAAGCTGGAGTAATTGGGTTTTTGACTTTCCATTTTCCCAGTCAGGACTCTCTTTAAACATTTCTAATAATAGTTCTATCGCTTCTTCGAAATTGTTGTTGGCTGCTAATGCGGTAGACAGTTCAAATTTGATAGATAAATCATTTGGAGAGGCAGTCAAATTTTTTCTTAAATCTTCTACTTCGCCTGCTTCACTTGATTGTTCAGCTAACTTTGTCTGAGCAATAACAGATTGAATAAGGCTGTTTGAAAGGAGGCTTTCTGGAATTTTGCTTATATTGTGTTTCGCCGCTTCAAAATCCGTAAGTGCAATATTTGTTTGTATCAATCCTTGATGCGCTTCGGGTAGGTTAGGATCTTCACCAATAATTGCTTCAAAGGTTTCTTTGGCTCCAGCTAAGTCTTTGTTTTCGAGCATTTCTTTCGCTGCTTGTAATGCTTGATCTAAGCCACTTTCCTTTCCACCATGAGTTTGAATTAATTTTTTAACAAAATCTTTTACCTGCGCTGGTGATTGAGCTCCCATAAAACCGTCAACTGGTTGTCCATTAGCAAATGCAAAAACCGCAGGTATGGATTGGACACGGAGTTGACCTGCTACAGCAGGATTTTTGTCTATATCAATTTTAACTAGTTTAACAGCACCTTTTGCGGCCTGGACTTCTGACTCTAAAGCCGGTCCGAGCGTTTTACAGGGACCACACCATGGAGCCCAAAAATCAACTATTACGGGTGTATCGGCAGACACTTCTATAACGTCTTTGACAAACTCTTGATCAGAACTGTCTTTTACGAATTGATTTTGCGATAAAATTTCCAATGTCTTCTCCATTTTGATTCTTAATTATGGTTTCATATTCTAAGTATAGCTTGTAAGATAAATTTTCTAGTAAATTTATGTCAGTATTGTTAGAAGTACGCCTCATAAATGTTTTAAAATCTCGTGATGTCTAAGTAAGAAATTATTTCTTGCTTGAATAGGTGAAAGTGGTGACAGAAGTTTTTTTGAAATATTTTTTATAATTGGACGACCAAATAATTGATTAGCTTCTTTTTCAGAGAATCCTGCAATTGTGACAGCTTCAGCCCAAGCGGAGGTTTTGTCAGCAGTTTTTATTTTTGCTTTTATTGTTTTAGGAAGTTCAGCAGGTAAACCAAAACGAATGTGGATCGCCTGCATTAATTTTTCATCCAAGGATGCATAACCAGGCCCAACAGTATTTTTAACAGGCGATATTAAATCTCCGATTACATATTCAGGAGCGTCATGCAGTAGTGCAGCCAATTTCCATTTTGGCTCAGCCGAAGGGTTGACATTGCTAAAAATGCTTTCAACTAATAATGAATGTTCAGCCACCGAGTAACCATGCAGTCCAATAGTTTGTCCGTTCCAACGAGCTAGAAAGGCTAACCCATGAGCAATATCTTCAATTTCGATATCCATGGGTGTAGGATCTAAGAGGTCTAACCTTCTACCCGATAGCATTCTTTGCCAAGCTCTTTTTTTCAAATAAAAAACCTTTCACTAATATGATTTTATTGTCTTTATATCTTATGAATGATATGCGAATAGATAAACTTTTATTTTGGGGATATTTTTATACGATGAAAGATTATATTATTAAAGACTTTAAATTGGCAGATTATGGTAGGAAAGAAATAGAAATTGCTAAAACTGAAATGCCTGGATTAATCGCATTACGTGAAGAGTTTTCCAACGTTAAGCCGTTAAAGGGTGCGCGAATTGCAGGAAGTCTACATATGACGATACAAACAGCTGTTCTAATTGAGACATTGGTAGAACTTGGGGCGGAGGTTCGGTGGGCCAGTTGTAATATTTTTTCAACACAGGACCATGCTGCAGCAGCGATAGCTGCCGCTGGGGTTCCAGTTTTTGCAGTAAAAGGGGAGACATTAGAAGAATATTGGGATTATGCGGATCGTATTTTTTCTTTTTCCTCTGGGACAGCAAACTTAATCTTGGACGATGGTGGTGATGCAACAATGTATATTTTGTTGGGTGCTAAAGCTGAATCAGGTGATGATGAGTTTTTGTCTACGCCAAGTTCAGAAGAAGAAGTTTGCCTATATTCACAAATTAAGACTCGAATGAAAAAAACGCCTGGTTGGTTTAGCAAACAAAAAAACGATATCATAGGCGTATCAGAGGAAACTACAACAGGCGTTCATAGGCTCTATCAACTGGTAGAAAAGGGAGAGCTCCCTTTCCCAGCTATAAATGTGAATGACAGTGTTACTAAATCTAAGTTCGATAATAAGTATGGATGTAAAGAATCGTTAGTTGACGGTATTAGAAGAGCTACCGATACTATGATGGCAGGAAAAGTTGCAACGGTTTGCGGTTATGGTGATGTTGGAAAGGGATCAGCTGCGAGCTTAAGCGGTGCGGGCGCTAGAGTTAAGATCACTGAGGCAGATCCCATATGTGCGCTGCAAGCAGCGATGGATGGTTATGAAGTCGTTACGCTCGAAGATACTCTAGGTACCTCTGATATATTTATAACGGCGACAGGAAATAAGGACGTGATAAAAATAGAACATATTCGGCAAATGAAGAATATGGCAATCATTGGAAATATTGGCCATTTTGATAATGAGATTCAAGTTGCTGCTTTAAAAAATCACAAATGGACTAATATTAAAGACCAGGTTGATATGATTGAGATGCCTTCGGGACGAAAAATAATTTTGTTGTCTGAAGGTAGGCTTTTAAATTTAGGAAACGCAACGGGTCACCCTAGCTTCGTTATGTCCGCAAGTTTTACTAACCAGGTGTTGGCTCAAATTGAATTATTAAAAAATAATGCTCAATATCAAAATAAGGTTTATATCTTACCAAAGCATCTTGATGAAAAAGTTGCGCGTCTTCATTTAGAGAGAGTTGGAGTGAAACTAACATTCCTTGATGAGCAGCAAGCCTTATACATAGGAGTTTCTAAAGACGGACCATTTAAGCCAGAGCATTATAGATACTGATGTGAACAATTTTTGAAGTCACTCGCTTATTAGTGGACGGGTTAACAATGATGAAATAACTTTATCAATCATTGAGAAGTCGTTTAGAATTTGGTTAATAGAAAAAATAATTGGCGCATCAACATTATATTTGTCGGCCAGTGCTAATGCTGCACGAGCTGTTGTAAGACCTTCGACGGTATTATTTTCCAGGTTAGAATTACTTGCTATGGATATCCCTGTACTAAAATTTCTTGAAAGTTTAGAATTACATGTTAGGGCTAAATCTCCGAAACCGGAGAGCCCAGAAAAAGTTTTTGAGGTGGCTCCCATGGCTAAGCCAAGACGTTTTATCTCAGCGAAACCTCGTGTCATAACGGCGGTTTTAGCGCTTTCACCAAGGTTTTTGCCTACTACGATTCCGCAAGCAATGGCAATAACATTTTTAAGCGATCCACCAATTTGAGTTCCAATTATATCTTTAGTCAGGTAAATTCTAAGAGACTCGTTTGAAATTGTATCTTGAAGATATATTCCGGTCTTAGAGTCTGTACAAGCTAATGTTAGAGCAGAAGGTTTTTTTTGTGCTATCTCCAGTGCAAAGCTTGGTCCTGTTAGAACAGCTGTTTTAATTGTTGGATTAAGGCTTTTTACAATTTCTGTTTGTAATTGTAATGTGTTTATGTCAATTCCTTTTGCGCATAAAACTGTCGGAATGGTTTTAATAGAAGTCAAATTGTATTTTAGAAAGCTTTTTGTTTGCTGAGCGGGTATACATAAGAGCGATACTGAGGACTTTTGATATGCTCTAGTTATATTTGTTGTTAAGAATATATTTTTAGGAATATCGATGCTGGTCGGGAATCCTTTCAGTGACAAAGAATTTTTAAGATCGTCTAAAGAATTTTTATCTCTGCTCCAAAGGTTAATTTTATGACCGTTGCTTGCAAGTGAAATTGCCATTGCCGATCCAAAAGCACCGGCTCCTAAAACAGTTATTGTCATACCTTTGTACCTTTTTTTCCTGATCCGAGCATCGGTTTTGCGAACGGATCTAGTGGCCAGCGAGGTCTTGGAATAAGGTCGCTGTCATAATTACTACTTGCAAGAAACTTTTCTGCTCCTGCATAAGCAATGATTGCGCCATTGTCTGTACATAATCTAATCGAAGGAGAGATAAAACCAAAGCTCTGATCTAAAGCTGCACTTTTAAGCTTTGAACAAATTTGCTTGTTGGCAGCAACGCCACCGGAGATCGCAATATTTTTGGTTCTCGGGCGCCAAAGTCTTACAAACTCTTTCATTGCATTATGACTCTTTTGTGCCAGGATAGTTGCAATAGTATCTTGAAAACTCGAACAAAGGTTATACTTTTGAACATTCGTGATTGTTCCAGAGTCATTAATAATTGTCTCGTATTCTCTGCGTATAGCAGTTTTTAACCCGGAGAAAGATAAGTTACAATCCTTCTTATTTAGTAATGGTTTTGGGAAGCTATAATAGTCTTTATTCCCAAAGTGAGCATATTTTTCAATTTCTGGACCTCCCGGATATTTTAGCCCAAGTATTTTTGCAGTTTTATCAAAAGCTTCGCCAGGAGCATCGTCAATTGTTCCTCCAAGACGTGTGAATGTTGTTGGTCCAGAAACTACAAGGTATTGGCAGTGTCCTCCTGAGGCTAAGAGCATTAAGTAAGGAAAATCAAGATTGTTTGTGAGTCGCGGTGTAAGTGCATGACCTGCTAGATGATTGACTCCAATAAGAGGCTTTCCGCTTTCTTTTGACAAACCTTTTGCAAATAATATTCCAGATATTAAGCCACCTATAAGGCCAGGTCCTGATGTTACTGCAATTTTGTCGACGTCTTCAAATGGTATATTAGCGTTTTCGAGGGCTCGTTCTAAACAAGCATCCAGCTTTTCAAGATGTGCTCTAGCTGCTAATTCAGGAACCACCCCACCAAAAGGAGAATGTACGGCATATTGATCAAAGATTTCTGAGGACAAAATTTCTCCTCGCTCAATACCTTGCGACTCATGGTAAATGCGTACTAGTGCGACTGCTGTGTCATCGCAACTCGTCTCAATTCCCAAAATAATAAAAGATTCGGACATTTTTTCTCTGAAAAGATTGCATGATAGTAAGATCGGAGTTAACACCGTTACTATGAGCAATCAAGTCAAACAAAGAAACTTTCAAAAAAACCCGTTTTTGGTGGGTACTAGAGGTTCCCCTCTTGCTGTTGCTCAGGCTCGAGAAACCGTGGACAAGTTGGCGTTATGTCATGAAATGCCAAATTCTGCTTTTAAAATCAAGATTATTAGCACAAAAGGTGATTCTATCTTGGATAGGCCACTTTCAGAAGTCGGAGGAAAAGGTTTATTTACCAAAGAAATTGAAGAAGAATTACTAAATAAAAAAATTGATATAGCGGTTCATTCAATGAAAGATGTTCCTACTATTTTACCTGCTGGATTAGAAATTAGCACAGTATTGGCCAGAGAAGACGAACGAGATTCTTTCATATCATTTAAGTACAAGTCTATCAACGAGCTGCCTTTAGCTAGTGTGGTTGGAACCTCATCTTTACGAAGGCGAGCGCAATTGTTAAGTATTAGGCCAGATCTTAAAATAGTGGAGTTTCGTGGGAACGTTCAAACAAGGTTAAAAAAACTGGAAACAGGAATTGCCGATGCCACTTTTCTTGCATGCGCTGGTTTGCGCAGGTTAAAGATGATGCATTTGTTGAACCCTGTTGATATCAATCAAATGCTTCCGGCTGTAGCTCAAGGAGCGATAGGTATTGAGCAAAGAGTTGAAGATAGTGATGTAAGGGCGCTTTTGAAGCCTTTGAATGATAAAAAAACATTTAATCAATTGTTGGTTGAAAGAGCGTTTTTATCTGAGTTAGATGGATCGTGTCGCACTCCAATTGGTGGACACGCTTACATCCAAGACAAATCAGTGACGTTTTATGGTCAGATACTTAGATCAGATGGGTCTGAAGTTATATCTGATGTTTGGACAGGTGATGTAGCAGATGCTATTAGAATAGGAAGAGATGCTGGAAAAACTTTGAAGGAAAAAGGTGGTGAGGGATTCTTTATATAAGCCTGTACTTCTGACGCGAGAAAACCATAAGAATAGGCATTTTATTAAATATATAAAAAAATATAATCTTAATTTTGAGTTTATATCTAGTCCATTATTAAAAATAGAGTTTTTAAAAGTAAATATTCCCCTAGGTGACTATAAGACTCTTATTTTTACGTCCAGTAACGCTGTCAAAAGTGCAAAAAGTTTACAATTCAATGACGATATAACAGCATATTGTGTTGGCTCTGAAACTGCTAAGGAAGCAAAAAAACTAGGTTTCAATATATATAACTCTGAGGGTAATTCTCAAGACTTATTAAGATTAATTCGGGAGTCAGGTTCAAAGAAGCTTGGAAAAATATTGTATCTTCGTGGTAAACAGGTATCCTTAGATATTGCTAAAAAATTGAGAGCGGAACGCTATGAGATTGTAGACCAAGTAGTTTATAAACAAAAATCATTATTATTGAAAAAAAGTATATTAGACAAACTATCTAACGGAGCTATTTCTGATGCAGTTTTTTTTTCTTCGAATACGGCAAGCTATTTTGCAAAAGCGGTTTCCAGACTTGATGACAATTTTACAGCTTACTGTTTAAGTGAAAAAATCGCAAAGACTCTAATTACAAAACTACCCAGATTTAATATAAATATTAGGGTGTCAGACACTCCAAATGTACCCTCGTTATGTAAGTTGTTAATTATAGATAATATTTAAAATATTGAAACATTTGTTTAAAATGGTTTGAGGCGAGTTATGACGGTATCACCAAAATCAAAGAAAAACATAAAATTAGATGCAGAAACTGCAGAGGTTATTAAAGAGGGGTCTGACGCTATTAAAGAAGAAGACTTGGAGAATACAACGTCGATTGAGAGTGATCCGGCTTCTGGCAACATTAGAAGAAATTTCGAAATAATAAATTTAAAACAAATATTAATTTTTACATTTATTTTTTTGTTTGCAACTTTAGTTGCCGTGGCGATTAACTATTACATAAACAAAGATATTAGAGCAGACTTTGCAAAGACGATAAATATGCAAGACCAAAAGATAAGTAATCTTATTACTACGGAGTTGTTTGAAAATAGAATAAAAAGTATTTCGCGTAGTTTAGAAAACGAATCGCAAAGAAAGGTAGATATTTTTTTAACCGAATTTGAAAAAAAAATGTTGAAGCTTCTTGACTCCAAACAGGAAATTATAAGTAAAGAAAATCTGCCCAACTTTTTAAGTACTGAAATAGATGATATTAAAAATGAATTAGGGAAATTATTAAGTTTAAATTTGTCTAATACACGATCAACATTTGTAGACGGTGGCACAGATGTTACGTTTCCGGAGGCAGATGCTATTCTAAGTGAATTGAAAAGTAGTATTAAGAAAATAAATGTTGAAATGGAAGAAATTAGGAAATTTCAGTCATTTGAAAGAATAGATTCCGAAGTAAAACATCAATCTGATACTAATTTACCAAGAGAGAAGACTGACAGCAAGCAAATATCGAATAAGAAAGAGGAGTCAAGTACACTGCAATTAGAAGTGGCAAATTTGAGGGAAAGTTTTCCTAAGCTAGCGTACCTTGTTATTCAAGATGAAAAAGTGAAAAAAGTTGGTGGCAATTTTCTAACTCGATTAACTGAAAGGTTTTTTGCGGTTTTTACTACAAGATCGTTAACTCCTCAAGTTGGAGAAACTACAGACGCTATCTTATCACGGGCGGAAGAGAGCCTACGAAATGGGGATATTTCATCTGCATTAATGGAACTTGAATCGTTATCTAATGATTCTAAAGCTGCTTTTGCAGAATGGATTGACTCCGCTGAAGCGATTAGGGACGAAACCAAATAGGAAAGCTAATATGATTTTATCAATAATGAAAGGTTTTTTCACGTTAGCTTTATTGTTCGCCTTATCGTATGGTGCTTTTTTTTTGTTGGATACGGAAGGTGAGATTATACTTACTTTTCTTGAAAAAGAAATCAGACTGTCTTTATTGAGCGGAGCCATTATAGTAGTAAGCTTTGTAGTTGTTTCTCTTATATTTTTGTATGTCTGGGGTCTGTTTAGTGCCGTTTTAAAGTTTTTATTAGGTGACGAGACTGCAATTTCTAGATATTTTGAAAGATCACGAAAAATAAATAGTTACAGGTTGTTAACTAGCGCTATTATTTCAGTGGCTGAGGGTGACAAAGAAAAATCATTAGTGTATTCGGAAAAGGCAAAAAAATTATTGAAAAATGATAGCCTAGTTACGTTGGTTAGTGCACAAATTCAGGAAGCCAGTGGGCATTACGGCAGAGCAATGGAGCTCTACAAAGACTTAATTAAAAATAAAGAAACAAGATCGGTAGCTTTAAATGGCCTCGTCTCCGGAAAAATGTTGTCGGGGGATAATGATGTTGCACTCAAGTTAGCGCAAAAAAATGCAGAGTTAAATCCTAAGAATTTAAATGTGCTAAATGTATTATATGAAATTCAAATTAATGAGAAAGATTGGGATGGAGCACGGAAGACACTTTTAAAAAAACAACGAATTGAAAGACTACCTCGAGACATTGTATCAAGAAAAGAGGCCGTTCTGCTCTTTGCAGAAGCTAAAGAAAGACGCCTTTCAGGCCATACAGATCAGGCATTACTGTTAGCGAGGGATGCTGTTAGGCGTGCTCCATCTCTTGTGGCAGCAGTTTGTTTTGTTTCAGAGTTAGAAATACTTGACGGCAAAAAGGCTAAGGCCGTAAAAACTCTCAAGCTTGGGTGGTCAGCGTTTCAGCATCCAGACATAGCCGAAGTATTTGCTTCTGTAGAACCTGGGGAAACGTCAGAGCAGAGATTTAATAGATTTAAAGTTTTTTTAAAAGATTCGAAAAAATCTGTGGAAGCTGCAATTTTGAGAGCACATCTTAATATATCGATAGAGAACTTTCCTGAGGCGAAAAGGGAATTAGCTTTGGTGGAAGCAGAGGATGATAGTAGAATATTTGCGTTATTGGCTCTAACAGAGCGAGGCCTCGGTTCGGCGGCTAGTGTAATCAATGATTTATTATCAAAAGCCGTTCTAGCAAAATCCCCTCCTGAGTGGAGTTGTGGTAACTGTAATAATAAAGGCTTATGGGAGCCCATGTGTAAAAAGTGTAAAGCTTTTGATGCGTATCAATGGAAGGCTTCGCCCAAGCAAAATCGCGGTCCTTACGGAAACAAAGATTTTTATCCGATTTTAAACGAAGCTAATCTTTATTCCAAAATTGAAAGTAAAAAAAGTTTAGAGTCTTTTGCTATGGTTAAAAATCAAAATGAATCTGAAGGGAAAGAGGTGGAAAAAACTAAGAAGAAGAAAGATAAAAAAGTTGTTGACGGAGAAAACGACATGGTAAAGGGTGCACGACAAATCATTTAAGCTTTTTTGCTTCAGCAAATAGCTCTGGTCCAGTAGCAATATGCAGTCCACCATCAATTGGTAAAATTGCTCCAGTTAAATATTTTCCTGCAGTACTACATAAATATAGAATCGAACCAGAAATGTCGGAATTTTCGCCAATTCTACCTAAAGGAATTCCGCTTGATACAGAGGTTTCTTTTTTCTCATTGTTTAGTGCAAAGTCTGTCATGGCTGATGAAAAAGGCCCTGGAGCTAGAGCATTGCATGTTATATGGTATTTTGCGAGCTCTTTTGCAAGTATTCGAGTTAGTTGGTGTACAGCTGCTTTTGAGGCAGAATAGGAATACGCACCGTCTCCCAGGGCTGCGGTCCCCATTACGGATCCTACATTGATAATTCTTGCAGGTTCAGTTTTAGTAGCAGTCTTCTTTAGCAAGGGCAATAAGCCTTGAGTAAGATGAAACAAACCTGCAACATTTACAGCTAATATTTTTTCCCAGGCAAGGTAGGGGAACTGACCCAACTCTGCGCCCCAGCTTCGACCAGCATTGTTGATTAGTATATCAAGCCTTTCCGTGGATCCCTCAATTGTTTTAATAAGTTCATTTATACTTTTTTCGTCGCCAATGTCAGCACTAAGAGCAGTTACTGAACCTGCGGGTTTTTTATCCATAATTGTTTTTGCTGCCTTTTCAACAACTTCTTTTTTCCTTGATGCAATAAAAACGTTAGCTCCTGAGTAACATAATGTCTCAGTCATTATTTTACCTAATCCCGAACCTCCGCCCGTAATAAGAACTGTTTTCCTTTCAACGTTAAAGAGGTCTAGTATCAAGTTCTTGTTATGCATTTTTGTCCTTTCTTATCTATTTTTAGCTATAGAAAAATTTGTCTAATACAGATATCTTATTTATTAATTTAACCAACAAAATTTAAAGTGTTTAAAACTTATTATATGAGTAGATAAAATTATTTAGTTTATAGTCAGACGTTTTGAATTGATTCGTAAAATTGTTTTTTATAAAAGTTAATTTATTTGATAAGTTTTTTACAAGGTTTTGACGTCTGCTCAGTTTTTTAGAAGGTTGTAACTTTTGATGTTTAACTTTAATAGGTTTTTATTTCAAATATTTCTTGCCCATGCTTTTGTCATTATAGGTATTTCAACTAGTTTTTCTGACGAAAGAGAGCCAGAGTTTCTTAGATTATCTAATATAAAAAGTAATTGGCCATATTTTGCCTTTTCTGCGATCCCCAGAATAGAGGAAATAAAGCCTATTTTAGTCTTAGAAACTAATGAAGATGGATTGCTGGTAGGAGATGGTAGGTGCTTAAAACTCCATTATTATCAGATTAAGAAGAAATACGATATTTCAATAGTTTTGGAAGACAAGTCTTTACATGAGCTAGCATGCATATCAATGAAACGAGCAATAAATCGAACTGTAAAAAATGGTAATACAATTTTGTTCGGGTCACAAACAGAACTTGGCCTTGAATTTGACTTTTATAAAGGGTTGATTAGTGTTATCGAAATACCCAATCCTCCCCTTGATCCTGAGGTACTGTTAGAAGATATCTTTTGGGATAGCGTTGACCCAGGTAAAATCGGGATATTAGATTTGCCACAAGAATACGAGCCTGAAATAACTGAAACAAAAATATGAAAATTAAGTTATTTGGTGATGTTTTACAATATATCAATCTAAATTAGCATAGCGATATAAGTTATATACAATGTTATAAAGGCTGAACCTAAAAACCTGTTTATTTCCTTCCGTAACACAATAAAAGGATATAGTATTAAGACTGACAAGATAAGTACAATTAGAGAAACTATTTCGATATCCACTGACAGTGTTAGAGGAGTTATAAGAGAGACGGCACCAGAAATTCCTAAAATATTAAACATATTTGAACCAATAACATTTCCAATTAGTAAATTAACCTCTTTACGAAATGCGGCAGAAATGGAAGTTGAAATTTCAGGTAGTGATGTGCCTAAAGCGACTATCGTTAGTCCAATTAATTCTTCTGTAACTCCGAACGATCTCGCAAATCCGGTGGCACCCGTTACTAGAAGATTAGCCCCAAGTGGTAGTCCAATAAAGCCAACTCCCAAAAATATAATTAATCTCAAAGCTTTAGGATTTACTTTTTCTAATTCGAGCGTTGTTTCATCGTTTAAATTTTCTGAAGAAGATATATTTAGAATCGAATTGATTATGAACAGAATTAGTAGACCGAGAAAAATTAAACCATGCCAAAAATTTAAACCAGAAAAGGTTAGAAAAAACAAAAATAGGATTGTTGCACAAGCCATGTAAGAATAAGTTTTAGTAAGACTTGGGTCACTACTTTTAATATTAATTATTAAAGCAGGTATACCCAAAATTAAAAATATGTTGGCGATATTGGAACCAATAATGTTACCGAGAGCTAGTCCTGCTGAACCTGACCACGCAGCTTGTAGGCCAACTATCAATTCTGGAGCAGAAGTTCCAAAAGCAATAATTGTTAGGCCAACAATTCCTGGAGATATAGTTAGTCTTAAGCTGAGGCTGATAGCGGCTTTAACTAGGAGATCACCACTTAAAAATAGTATTACTGTGCCAGCAACAAATAATAATAAGTCCATAAGGTATTTTCTCTTAGCTTCTTTTCTTTGGGTAGGCTAGTTTGATAAACTAAAATTTGGCTATAAAAAGAAGAAATCTTAGGGCACTATTTATAGTTTTTTAACGCTTATCATCGAACTTCAAAGCTGTACAGAATTTTTATTTGAGTGCTTTTTGTAAGCTGTTGTTCAATGAAAGCAAAAAAACTCGTTGGTCTCCTATAGTAGGAGCTCTTTTATGATGTGATTTAATAATAAGCGACCTTTTTCAGTTGCCTTAATCGATTGGTCAGTTTGTTTTATAAGGCCAAGTTGCTCTAAAGCTTGAAGGCTATTGTTGTTCAATGAGTTTTCTGAAATAGTTGCCAAAGCTTTTTTGTTAAGACCGTTAATTAATCTTAAAGACATCATGATATATTCTTGCGCCTGTTCGGTTTTAGAAATTTTTTTACAAGGAAATTGTGAAATTTGATTTTCTTGAATTTTTTTTAACCACACTTCAGGGGATAAGGGAGTTTCCGTGCTTACTCTATCTTTTTTTTGTGTTATGCGGCCATGGGCGCCAGCGCCAATCCCAATATAGTCACCGCAGTTCCAATAATTTAGGTTATGAATACTTTCGCAATTAGGTTTTGAGTAATTTGATATTTCATAAGACAGAAAACCATACTGTGAACAAAGATCTTGTGTGGTCTGATAAAAGGAAACAGATTTATCATCTGGTGGCAGACCTTTAAGCTTATTTTTCTTATTTAGTTCATAAAAGCGAGTACCTTTTTCTATAGTAAGTTGATAAAAAGAGAAATGATCACTAGGCATTAAAAGAGCCTCTTCTAATTCAGTTTCCCACGATTTTATGGATTGGTTTTGTCTTCCATAAATTAGATCGCAGCTAATTTTATTAAAAAACCTTCGTGCTATATCAAAAGCATCCAGTGCCTCACGGGTATTATGAAGTCTGCCCAGATTTTTGAGATCTTTGTCATTAAGAGCCTGTATGCCTAAAGATAGTCGGTTTACGCCAAGGTTTGAATATTGTTTAAATTGATTTGCCTCTACTGAAGTTGGGTTTGCTTCAAGGGTTATTTCAATATTTTCGCTTAATGACCAAAGTTTGGCAATTTGATTAAGTATATTTTCCACAGTTTTTGGACTCATAAGGCTCGGAGTACCACCGCCAAAAAATATTGATTTTATTTCTTTACCTGCATATTTACTTTTCCAATATTTTAATGACTTTAAGTATGCTTCACACCAAATATTTTGGTCAGAAATTTGTCTAACGTGACTATTAAAATCACAGTAAGGGCATTTCGCTTGGCAAAAAGGCCAATGGATGTAAATGCTGAACGGAGATTGTTCGAATGTCATTTTTGGGTATTGACCTATTTTATTAGAACTGAAGACTAATTTAGTCTTAATGAATAGTTGAGGTTAGCAAGAAATTACATACTTAAATTAACAAAGCCTTATTGAGATTTATGAAAAGCAATTTAAGATGAGATTTTTAAATGCGATATTTCGGTGGCTAAGCTTGTTTTTTTTCCACCTATCCATTTCACCGAAGGTTGATGTGTAACCTTCAGGCTGAAACATGGGGTCGAAGCCATGGCCATTTTTGCCTCGAATCGGCCAAATAATTTTTCCATGTATTTTTCCTTGAAACACTTCATCATGTCCATCTGGCCAAGCAATAACTATTGTACAACAAAAACAAGCAAGGTGGGGCTCAGCTTTATTTGTTTCTTTTAATTTGTTCCAAACTTTAGCCATTGCAAGCATAAAGTCTCTGCCCTTGTCAGTTTCTGCCCAATCAGCGGTGTATACGCCAGGAGCTCCCAACAAATGGTCAACTTCAATACCACTATCATCTGAGATAGCTGGCATTCCACTCGCTTTTGCTGCGGCATGTGCCTTAATCCGAGCATTGCCTACAAAAGTCGCAGCAGTTTCTTTAGGTTCAGGTAAGTTGAGTTCTTTTGCAGACATTATAGATATTTGAAAATCAGAGAATAAGTGCTGAAATTCTTCCATTTTTCCAACGTTATGGGTAGCAATAACTAAACATGAATCTGTGAATTGTCTCATTTTATTAGGGCTTTGCTTTGAAGTTCGATTAAGCTTTTAATTCCTGTTTCTGCCAAATTGATGAGTTTATCTAACTCATTCCGCGAAAAAGGCGCTCCTTCAGCTGATCCTTGCACTTCAATCAGATTTAAGTTGTCGTTCATCACAAAATTAGCATCGGTTCCTGCCTCGCTATCTTCGAGATAATCAAGATCGCTTATAGGAGTGCCTGCATAAATACCACAAGATATGGCAGCAACATGATTTTTAATTGGATCGGAAGAAATTGTTCCTTCAGACAGAAGTTTTTTGGTAGCTAGTTTTAATGCTACCCATCCTCCAGTAATTGATGCGCAACGAGTGCCGCCATCAGCCTGAAGTACGTCGCAGTCAATAATTATTTGACGCTCGCCTAATATTACCCTGTCCACTGCTGCTCTTAAACTTCTTCCAACAAGTCGCTGTATTTCTAAAGTCCGACCAGATTGCTTTCCAGTTGTAGACTCTCTTCGCATTCTTGAGCCAGTGGCTCTTGGGAGCATGCCATACTCTGCAGTAACCCACCCTAAGCCACTTTTTCGAAGAAAAGGTGGAACATTCTCTTCAATAGTGGCATTACATATAATATGTGTTTTACCAAACTTAATTAAGCACGATCCGTCTGCATGTGTAGAAATATTGGTTTCAATTGAAATAGGTCGCAATTCGTCGTTTTTTCTTCCGGAAGGTCTCATGTTTTCGTCCTTTATTTTTTTATCAATCAATAATAAAATGTAAAAATTTAGTCTACCAAATAATTAGGGATATTTGTTTTGATAAATCATTTCTGAGAGTTTTTGAAAGAGGCAGGTATATGAAGAATAAAAATACTATTGAGAGCATGAATCATAGAAGCCGCGAAGTTTTTAGAAATTTAGTTGAAACATATTTAGAAACTGGTGAGCCTACAGGCTCAAGATCAATTGCAAAGACACTATCAGAAAAAATTTCCCCTGCAACGGTTAGAAACGTTATGCAGGATTTAGAACAGCTAGGAATTCTGGGAAGTTCTCACGCCTCTTCTGGTCGAATACCGACGGAGTTAGGACTGAGGTTATTTGTTGACGGAATTTTGGAAATTAATGAAATGAATGAAGAAGTCCAGGCTGAAATTGATAAGTCGTTTGAAGCAGGGGATAAAGAAGAGTTTGCCTTGCATGGAGTTTTGGATCGACTAGGATCAATGTTGTCTGGGTTGACACAGGGAGCTAGCCTCGTACTTACTCCTAAGATAGAAGCCCCTATTAAGCATTTGGAATTTGTTTCATTGTCTGTTGATCGAGTTTTAGTAGTGTTGGTAACTGCTGATGGGCAGGTAGAAAATAGAATTTTCACACCGCCCAAGGGGTTAACACCTTCTGCAATGAGAGAAGCAAGCAACTTTTTGAACTCAAAGCTTGAGGGTTATACTATTTCTGAGGTGCGGCATGTGGTTACTAGAGAGATAGAACATCATAGTATGGAGCTTGATCAATTGACCTGTAGATTAATAGAGTCTGGTGCGGCTGTTTGGGTTCCAGATACTTTATCCGGTCAAGACAGGCTGATTGTTCGAGGAAGAGCGAATTTATTAGAGGAATCTAAAAGTGCGGATGATCTAGAGAGAATAAAAACATTGTTTGATGATCTTGAGCGTAAACGAGACTTAGAACAACTTTTGGATTTAACGCAAGATGGTGAGGGCGTTAGAATTTTTATAGGTTCGGAAAATAAACTTTTTTCTCTATCGGGTTCAACTTTGGTAATTTCTCCCTATATGAATACTGAAAAGAGGATCATTGGTGCTGTGGGTGTTATAGGTCCAACGCGGCTAAATTATGGAAAAATTGTCCCAATAGTAGATTATACGGCAAATTTAATTAGTAGGACGATATCTGATAGAAGTACTTAGAAAGGTAGAAAATGACAGATGATGATAGCGAACTTTCGCAAGATAGCGTAGAAGAAAAAAAGAATTTAGACATTGATATTGATGTTACGGAAGATCCAGAAATAAATAACACACTTAAAGAAGAAACATATGATGAAATAATAAAAGAGAGAGATGCTCTTAAGGATCGTCTTATACGTTCTTTAGCCGACTCAGAGAATTTAAGAAAAAGAGGAGAAAGAGATAGAAAAGATGCTGAAGTATATGGCGGTACTAAGTTAGCTCGCGATTTACTTTCTGTTCATGATAATATGTCCAGAGCTTTGGATGCTATTGATGACGAACTAAGAGTTAAGGCACAAGCACTCGTTGAGGGCATAGAGTTAACTCAGCGTGACTTATTAGCTGTTTTTTCTCGACACAAGATTGATCAAATAGCGCCGAAGGTAGGTGAAAAATTTGATCCAAAGTTTCATCAGGCTATGTTTGAAGCTGCTTTGGAAGGAACTGAGAAAGGAGATATAATTCAGGTCATGACGAATGGATTTAAAATTGGTGAGAGATTACTGAGGGCAGCACAAGTTGGTGTATCATCAAATTTGATTGACTTGGAAGAGGATGAAAGTGCAGTTGTTGATACGGAAAGATTGGAGACTTCGGATACTGAGAACAGTGATACTGCTTGACTTATTTTGATAACTTTGCGCAAATCTGATGTAATATATTTAAAGCCTGATTGGGCGTTATGTTATTGACATCTATAGAAGATAATTCTGAGATTGCCTCTTGTTTTAGTTTTTCACTTTCATTATTTTCTGACAAGGGGGCTGCTTTTTTTTGCTTTTGAACTTCATTCATAACTAAAGAGTATTTTGTTTTATTTGCGTTAAACAGTTCCTGTTTCTTTAGTAGCGATTTAGCTCTAACAGTAACGCTATCGGGAACGCCTGCAAGTTTTGCAACCTGAACACCATATGATTTATCGGCTATTCCTGGTTTAACCTCATGTAAAAATACTACATCACCATTCCACTCACTAACGCTAACTTTTGCATTCTGTAAATAGGGAAGGGAACTATTAAGCTTTGTCAACTCGTTATAGTGAGTTGCAAATAGTGTCCGGCACTTATTTACATTATGTAGGTGTTCTAAGGTCGCCCAAGCGATTGAAAGGCCATCGTATGTAGCTGTACCTCGCCCAATCTCATCCATGATTACTAGAGCGTCTGGCTTAGCGTTTTTTAAAATATTGGCCGTTTCAATCATTTCAACCATAAATGTTGAGCGACCTTTCGTTAGATCATCGGCGGCACCAACTCTGCTAAAAATCTGTCCTACAACCCCTATATGAGCAAATTTAGCTGGAACAAAACTGCCCATTTGTGCTAGAACAGTTATCAAAGCATTCTGCCTCATATAAGTTGATTTGCCCGCCATATTTGGTCCCGTTATTAATAAAATTCGTGAAGATTCTGGATCAAGATTACAGTTATTAGAGACAAAATTGTTGTTTCCATTTTTTGATAAAGCCATTTCTACGACTGGATGTTTACCATGCTGGATATTGAATGAAGTGCTACCATCAATCAATGGCCTAACCCAATCTCTTGATCTAGCTAACTCAGTCAGAGAAGTTATTACATCTAATTCTGCTAAAGATTTTGACATATTACTTAGAGGCTTGAGGTTATTGAGTATTAGCGACACTAGATCAAAGTAAATTTTTTCTTCTAATTGTTTTACGTCACTCTCGGCGGTCGCAACTTTCTCAGATATTTCCGATAGTTCGACAGTTGAAAATCTGGCAGTATTAGAAGTACTTTGGCGGAGAATAAAAGTTGTTGATAATATATGATCTACTAACTTGTCTTTATGTTTTATCGGAACTTCAATAAAGTAGCCAAGAATATTATTAAACTTTATTTTTAAAGAGTTTACTCCCACCAGTTTCAGATATTCTGCTTGAAGACTTAGAAGGATATTCTTACTATTTTTTCTTAGCTCTCGAGCTTCGTCTAAAGCTTTGTTATAATTTTCAGCAATAAATTCTCCATCTTTTAAAAGAGAATTAGGGTTTTCGACCAAGGCTGACTCAAGAGTTTTTTTAAGTGCTTCAAATCCAGAGAGAGATTCTGCTAGGCTAACAACTTGTTGTGGAATAGAGGTTGAATCTAAGATTTCTTTTATTTCAGATGCTACTCTTAAACAATTTCTTATAATTCCCAAGTCGCGAGGGCTACCTCTAGTTAAACCCAGGCGTGAAATTGAACGCTCAATGTCGGGTGTTCCTTTCAGCGTCGACAAGACTTTATTTGTAGTGCCTGTCGCTGTCGAAAAATATGTAATATTTTCTAGCCGTGCGTTAATTTCTTCAATATTTTTTAAAGGGCTTGCAAGCCGTTTTGATAAAAGTCTTGCCCCGCCACTTGTGACAGTTTTATTTATGGTAGATAATAAGGACCCGCTTCTATCCCCTGCTAGTGTTTTAGTAAGTTCTAAGCTTTGCCTGGTAGCGCTATCTATTTCAAGGTACGTTTCATTAGTTTCTAGTATTGGTTTTTTTAAAAGAGGCAAGTTTCCGCATTGGGTTCTATTTAGGTATTCTAAGATCCCTGCTATTGAACATAATGCGGACGACGACAACTCGCTACTATCTAAATTTAAGGTAATACCGTATTTATCCTTTAAAGTTTGGTAAACTTGACAAGAGTTGAAGTTTTCAGGCGGCCTTGTTGAAAGAATATTTTGGAATGTAAAAATTTTACTCAATAATGTTTCACTTAGAGTTTGCGGAACAAGAATCTCCACTGGTTCAATTCTTATAAGAAGGTCATAGAGCCTATTTTTGTCTACATTAGTAACAAAAAAATCACCTGTAGATAAATCGATCCAGCTTGCTGATCCGATTTTATTTTTTTCATAATATGAAAGTAAAAAGTTGTTATGCTGTTTGTCTAGCAGCCCATCTTCTGTCAGGGTACCAGGGGTTACAAGTCTGACGACAGCTCGGTTGACTACTGCTTTGTATCCTCTCTTTTTTGCATCTTCGGGTGTTTCTGTTTGTTCGCAGATTGCTACTTTATGGCCTTTTCTAATTAGATTAAGGAGGTAATTCTGTGATGCATGATGAGGAACACCGCACATTGCGATAGCCTTTCCATTGTGCTGTCCTCTTTTGGTGAGAGTAATGTTTAATTCTTCAGATGCTATTTCCGCATCTTCAAAGAACAATTCGTAAAAGTCACCCATCCTATAGAATAACAGAGCATCCGGATATTGTGATTTAATTCTTATATATTGAGCCATCATCGGGGTGACAGTCAAGTTTGTAGATTTTATGTCTTCCATTGAACAATTTTTTTTACAGATATTTTTAAGTCAGACATACACTAAAATAATTTAGTTGAAAAGTTTAGGACTAATTTAAATTCGATATGACTAGCTGGGGTTCGTTTTTTCCCAGAACTTTTTAACTATTGATATAAAATCTTTTCCAGCAGGGTGGTTATTGTGCCCTTCTTCATCAAATTTCTTTAGTAAGTTTTTTTGTACAGTTGTTAAATTAACTGGCGTTTCCACTGTTAGATCAATGTACAGATCACCAGAGGTATTGCCTCTAATCGCCGGCATCCCCTTATTTTTTAACCTCAGTTGCTTACCCGATTGTACTCCAGCGGGAACTTTCACTCTGCACTTCCCACCGTCAACGGTTGGTGCTTCCAACTCGCCACCTAAAGCGGCTATTGTCATTGAGATAGGTATTTGGCAAAATAAATTTTGTCCATCTCTGTCAAAAATCTGGTGTTTTGAAACTTCAATAAAAATGTAAAGATCACCTGGTGGTCCATTTTGCGCTCCGATCTCACCTTCCCCGGCTAATCGAATTCTGTTACCACTTTCTACACCGGCAGGTACATTAACATTTAAATTTTTTTCTTTTTCAACGCTACCCTTTCCGACACATGTCCTGCAAGGGTTTTTTATTATCTGACCTCTTCCTGAGCATGACGGGCAGGTTCTCTCTACGGTGAAAAAGCCCTGTTGTGCTCTAACTTTTCCCATCCCACCACATGTTGGGCACGTGGCGGGTTTTGCTCCGCCTTCCGCTCCAGACCCAGAGCATTTTTCACAAATTACACTACTTGGGACATTTATTGTTACATTTTTCCCAGCATAAGCCTCTTCCAAGTTTATTTGCATATTGTATCGGAGGTCAGCCCCTCGGGAAGCTCGTTGACCACTATTTCTGCGCCCACCGCTACCCATAAAGTCGCCAAATAAATCTTCGAAAACGTCTGAAAACGCTGAGCCAAAGTCGCCCTGCCCTCCAGACGATTGACCAAACCCATTTCCCCCTTCAAATGCTGCGTGGCCATACCTATCATATGCAGCTTTTTTGTTTGGGTCTTTTAAAACGTCATATGCTTCGTTAACAACTTTAAACTCTTCTTCTGCAGTGGCCTTATTTGGGTTTCTATCAGGATGAAGCTCCTTAGCTTTTGTCCGGTACGACTTCTTAATCTCTGCTTCTGATGCGTTAGCAGAGCAGCCTAAAATTTCATAATAATCGCGTTTTGCCATTCAATTGCCTTTTCACAGATTAAAATATAAACAAATTAATTTCGCTTAAAACAAAACCTAAGTTACTTTTTATCGTCAGTTAAATCCTCAAAGTCAGCATCAAAAACATCTTTATCACTGTTTCCCTCGTCAGAATTTTCGGCAGTTTCTTCAGTCGCTTCGTTTTCAGCTTTATATATTGCTTCACCGAGCTTCATCGCAACTTCGGTCACATCCTGAGACCTTGCCCTAATTTTATCTGCATCTTCACTTGGCAGAGCTTCTTTAAGAGCTTTTATTGATAATTCAATAGCTTCAATGGTAGATGGATCAACTTTTTCATTATGCTCTTGCATAGATTTTTCGGTACTATGAATTAAGCTTTCCGCTTGATTTGTTGCTTCGACTAAATCTTTTCTTTCCTTATCACTTTCAGCATTTTCTTCAGCATCTTTAACCATTTTTTCTATATCATCATCTGATAAGCCTCCAGACGCTTGGATTGTGATTTTTTGTTCTTTTCCTGTTCCTTTATCTTTAGCTGAAACCGATACAATGCCATTTGCATCAATATCAAATGTCACTTCGATTTGTGGCAAACCGCGAGGTGCGGGTGCAATACTTTCCAAATTGAATTCGCCAAGTATCTTATTATCTGCGGCCATCTCACGTTCTCCTTGGAAGACGCGAATTGTAACGGCACTTTGATTATCTTCGGCGGTTGAAAACACTTGGCTTTTCTTTGTTGGTATAGTGGTATTTCTTTCGATGAGACGTGTAAATACTCCGCCTAAGGTTTCTATTCCTAACGACAGTGGAGTAACGTCGAGCAGTACAACATCTTTAACGTCACCTTGTAAAACTCCGGCCTGAATGGCAGCGCCCATGGCAACGACTTCATCAGGGTTAACGCCTTTGTGTGGCTCTTTGCCAAAGAACTTTGTTACCTCTTCAAGTACACGTGGCATCCTTGTCATTCCACCAACTAGGACGACTTCATCTATATCACCTTTAGCAAGGCCAGCGTCTTTCAAGGCAGCTTGGCATGGCTTTAACGATTTAACTATTAATTCGGATACTAAGCTTTCGAGTTTTGCCCTTGTTAACTTTATTACCATGTGAAGAGGTTGTTTAGTTTCAGGATCCATTGATATAAAGGGTTGATTTACTTCAGTTTGGCTGGTTGAGGACAGTTCTATTTTAGCTTTTTCAGCCGCCTCTTTTAATCGCTGTAACGCCATCTTATCTTTTCGTAAATCGACGCCATTCTCTTTTTTAAATTCATTAGCGAGATATTCAACAATTCTCATGTCAAAGTCTTCACCTCCTAAAAAGGTATCTCCGTTTGTCGATTTTACCTCGAAAAGGCCGTCATCAATTTCAAGAATAGATATATCAAAGGTTCCACCACCAAGGTCATAAACTGCAATTGTTCTTCCACCCTCTTTTTCTAATCCATAAGCAAGTGCGGCAGCAGTGGGTTCGTTTATTATCCTAAGAACTTCCAAACCTGCAATTTTTCCAGCATCTTTAGTTGCTTGTCTTTGTGCGTCATTAAAATACGCTGGTACGGTTATTACTGCTTGGCTTACGTCCTCTCCCAAATAGCTTTCAGCCGTTTCTTTCATTTTTTGTAAAATAAAAGCAGAAATTTGACTTGGTGAATATTTTTCGTCTTTCACTTCTAACCAAGCATCACCATTTCCACCATCAGATATGGTAAATGGTACCATTTCTTTATCTTTTTTAACCATTGGATCATCTATTCTGCGACCAATTAGCCTTTTGACAGCAAATAGTGTATTTTCGGGATTCGTTACCGCCTGTCTCTTTGCTGATTGACCTACAAGTCTCTCATCATCAGTGAAGCCAACTATTGAGGGAGTAGTCCTTGCTCCTTCTGAGTTTTCTACAACTTTTGAACTAGCCCCGTCCATAATCGCAACGCAAGAGTTTGTTGTTCCTAAATCAATACCAATTACTTTGGCCATTTATTTTCCTTTCAATCACAAATATAGTTTTGGAAGTTAAACTATCCCAAATAATATATTTACTAGTTGTTATTTTTTAATTTCAAATGGTATATAGGTAGCTTGGGCACTCCCTACAACCTCAGGGAAGGAGACTTTCTACTTTTTTTTATAAATTACAAAGAACTTTGATAAATTTTTACGTTTTTTGAGGAAAAAGTCGAACGCTAAGGTTTTTAAATGGAAAATTTGATAGTTATACCGGCACGATACATGTCTTCAAGGTTTCCTGGAAAGCCATTAGTTGAGCTGTCTGGTTCTACAGGAAAATGCAAACCCTTAATTGAAAGGACTTGGCGTCTTGCAAAAAAAGTAAAGGGTGAAAATAGGATTATAGTAGCAACAGATAGCAGAAAAATAAAATCTGTCGCCGAAAAATTTGGGGCTGAGGTTCTTTTGACCTCTTCAGAGTGTGTTAATGGAACGGAACGCGTTGCTGAGGTTTTAGATAAATTAAATAGAGAGTACTCTGTAATAATTAATTTGCAGGGCGACGCTCCATTAACGCCCGTTTGGTTTATTGATACTCTGGTGAAAGCTATGGAGAATATTGAAGACGATATAGCTACACCTGTAATTCGGTGTGATTTAGAGGCATATAATAATTTTCTTGAAGATAGAAAAAAAGGGTTGGTCGGAGGAACGACTGTTGTTTTCGATACTTTTATGAAAGCATTATATTTTTCTAAAGAAGTCCTTCCATATGTATCGGATATAAAAATTTATAAAGCTGTTTCACCAGTCTTTCATCATGTTGGTATTTACGCATATAGAAGTTCTGCACTTAGGTCATATAGAGAATTGGGTCCCTCCATCCTTGAGAGAAGAGAAGGGTTAGAGCAGTTGCGGTTTCTTGAAAACGGAATTCCAATTAAGTGTATTGAAGTAAGAGCAGAAGGGGTTGAATTTTGGGAACTTAACAACCCAGGTGATGTTGAGAGAATTGAATCGATCATGAAAAGGCAAAATATGGTTTAGTTGATATTTATGCTGCCGCAGAGTCAATATCATCAGTTAAAATTGAAAATAGTGCAACTGTATCTTCTGTAGACCGGAGCTTCTTGCATATATTATCGACCCGTAATAGCCGAGATACTTTTGCCAAAGATTTTAAATGATCCACTCCGCTCTGTGCCGGCGCCAACAAAGCGAATACTAAATCTATCGGTTTCCCGTCAATGGATTCATAAGAAATAGGTTTATCTAACCTTATAAAAATACCTTTAATTTTTTTAATATTCGTTAACCTCGCATGTGGAATAGCAATGCCACGTCCTATTCCCGTAGGCCCCAGTTGCTCTCGATCCAAAAGAGCAGACAAAATGATATTCTGGTCGAGATTACATAGATTTGAAATACTGTTGGAGATCTCTTGAAAAAGTCTTTTTTTGCTTGAGATATGTGAACAGAAAAGAACTGTCTCTTGCGAAATTATTTCTGTTAAACGCATGACCCCTCCTAACAGTATTGAACTATTTAATATTTCTTGGGTCTATCCAACCAATATTTCCGTCGTTGCGTAAGTAGACCAAATTTATTCCCTGGTGTGATGAGTTTCTAAACAGTAGCATTTGATTTCCCATTAATTCAAGCTGCATAACTGCTTCCCCAACTGACAAAGTAGAAATTTTTGTTTCCATTTCAGCAATAATTATTGGCTGCAATGATTCTTTTTCATTTATATCTGTATCATCATTTGTATTAGAAAGTATATACGAAGGTTCATTAATATATTCTATCGGTTCTTTTCGTTCGTTATTATGGTTTTTAAGACGACGCTTATATCTGCGAAATTGTTTTTCAATTTTATTGAGGGCTTGGTCATAGCTTGCGTAAATGTCGCTAGATTTTCCTTTGGATAGTGCAATCATGCCAGATGTCATAAGTGTATGGGTATCACACAAAAACTCGTGACCTATTTTAGAAAAAGTAACTGTTGAGTTAATCGAGTGGATTGAGTACTTCGAAAATAGATCAAAAATTTTTTTCTCGACATAAAATGTCAGAGCTTTTCCAATTTCTATACGTTTACCGTTAATCTTGACTATCATTATTGCTTTCTTTGGATAGTTGTCACGAAAAGTGGTAATTCCAGATAGACAGGCAGAAATACCTCAGGTTCGAAAATTTTCTCCTAAGTATATGCGTCTGACGGTTTTGTCTTTTATTACGTCAGAAGGCGAGCCTTTCATTAGAACGTTCCCATCGTGAAGGATATAAGCTCGGTCTATAATTTCAAGCGTTTCTCGTACATTATGATCAGTAATTAAAACCCCAATCCCCCTATTTTTTAGATGAGAAACTAGAGTTCTTATTTCTCCAACGGCAATAGGGTCTACCCCTGCAAATGGCTCATCCAAAAGTATATATTTTGGTTGGGTAGCTAAGCATCTGGCTATTTCTACTCTTCTACGTTCTCCACCGGAAAGAGCCAATGCAGGTGTTTGTCTCAAGTGTGTTATTGAAAACTCTGCTAGTAATGAGTCTAGTCTTTCACGTCGTTCAGTTCTATTTTTAATCGATAGTTCCAATACAGAGTTTATATTTTGTTCCACATTTAAGCCACGAAAAATCGAAGCTTCCTGGGGAAGGTAACCAAGACCCATTAATGCACGTCGATAAACAGGTAGACGAGTAACAATCGTACCGTCTATTCTTATTTCTCCTGAGTCTGCTGAGGTAAGTCCAGCTATACTATAGAAACATGTTGTTTTTCCTGCGCCATTTGGACCAAGAATTGCTACCGCTTCGCCTCTTAACAAAGATATATTTACGTCACGCAATATGGGCTTAGACTTGTAACTTTTCCGCAAGTTTTCAACCTTAAGACCCATTTTAGCATTTTCAACTATTAGTTTAGGTTTATGGTCAGACATTATTCAGTTCCTTCGTCTCGGAGAATTGTTTTTACTGGACCGTCTATTTCTATGAGTCCAGTTTTTAAGTCAAATTTTAAACTTTGACCTGAAATAGTATTGCTGTTTCTCGTGAGAACAACTTTTCCTTTGATAATTATAGTATCTGTTTGAACATTAAATGTAGCGCTATCCCCTTCAGCATAAATGTCTTCATGTGTTATTTTTATATTCCCTGAGGCTGATATACTTTCAATACTGCTTGATGCTTCAGTGTCGTTAACGTAGATTACTGTTACATTGTCTGCACGCAATTTCAAGATATTATACGAAACTTCGACATTTCCATTGAAGTTTGCCTTTCCAAGACTCTGATTTATTTCAACTGAATTAGCTGACAATTCTATTGTCGCCTTTTCCTTAGCACTCAGAAATAAATTGGAATGGTGGAAGCTACTAATCAAAGATGTAGAAAGAAGTATAACTAAAATCATTATTAAATATTTCGACTTACAAGCCATTTTTTTCAGTCCTTAATATTTCAAAACTCATTTTAACGTTATTTTCCAAATATATTAGAGTATTGTCTAATTCGGATAGGTCATCAATTTTAATTTTCATTTTGCCACTTGAAGCTGAACCAGTAGGGGTTGTAAGAGTAACTTCGGAGTCGGTGCTCAAGGTTTTTTCATTAATGTCTAGCCTGACGCTGTCCGAAAAAATCGAGAGACTATCTTTAGTATTGATTTTTAGGTTTCCGTAAAAGTCTAAATATCGCTGGTCTGATGATAGTATTGCATTTTGTGCAGACAGTTTAATAAAGGTTTCATTAGAAAATATAATTTGTCCGTTGATTTGTTGAACATAAATATCATTTTTTGAATATTTGGCTGGGCTAATAGCTTTTGCTTTAAAATCGAATTTGTATCCCTCATTTGATATTCCTCGTAAAGTTGAATCATTTATTTGGAAGCTAAGGTTGTTTTTAAGTGACTCTGGTGTCACGCTTACCGACTCGCCAAAGTTATCCTCTGGCGGTATTATAAAAAGGACTCCTAAAATTATGATTGCGATTATTGGAAAAAAAATCTTTAAAAATAAAATAAGGGCTGAATAATTAAGATAAAATGATCTTTTCATTTTAAATTTACTCTTAAGCAATCGTGCACGTGTACGATTCCACTGGGAAATCGTGGAGATCTAACATTGTAGCAGAAAAGAGAAGTTATCTTTAGACTATGCATCAGCGCGAGAGCCTCAGACGCTAAAGTGTCTTCGTCAATGGAAATAGGGTTATCTGTCATAACTTGGTGAGCTTTAAGGCTGAGAAGGTTTTTCATATTTCGTCGTAGATCTCCATCAGTAATTATACCAATGAGTTCACCTGAAGTGTTTATAATGCCAGCCACACCAAATCCCTTATTTGTCATTATAAGTAATACTTCTGTCATCACTGTGTTATGATTTATCAAGGGGAGATTTTCATTTAAGTGCATGATACTTTTAACTTTGCGCAATTTTGCTCCTAATTTTCCCCCAGGATGAAACATCGAGAAATCTTTCTGAGAAAAGTTCCGTTTTTTCATTAGGGAGACAGCTATTGCATCTCCAAGAGCAAGTACCAGTGTTGTTGAGGTCGTAGGTGCCAAGCCGTTCGGACAGGCCTCAGGGACGTGTGGTAGGTTTAGGACTAGGTTTGCTTTTTTGGCTAAAGTGCTTTTTGGCTCAGCAGTAACACTTACGATTTTAATTGATAATTTTTGAGCATAAGAAAGAATATTAGCTAGCTCTACAGTTTCTCCTGAATGAGAAATAATTAGAAGAATGTCGCTTTGTTTGATTAGACCTAAGTCCCCGTGGCTGGCCTCAGCTGGGTGTAAAAAAATTGATGGGCTTCCTGTGGATGACAAAGTTGAAGAGATTTTTTTTCCAATATGTCCAGATTTTCCAACTCCTGATATTATTATGTGGCCTTCGCAATTAAAAAGTAGAGAAATCGCTTCCGGAAAATTAATTGGAAATTCCGCACTTAATTTTGTTAGAGCTTTAGCCTCCAAGTCAATTACATTTCTACCTGTTTCCAGGATAGAGTTGTTTTCTTGGGAGTTAGGGTTTTGCATTTGTCTCACTATCTTAAGAATGTGCAAATATGTCGGACTCTGGCCAACCTTCTAGGTCTAGCTGAGCTCTGTACGGGAGAAACATAAAGCATTTCTGAGCGAGTTCGGTACGCTGTTCCCGGTCAAGCCGAATATTTAATTCTTCTCGGGCAGAATGAAGGTATAAAACATCTGAGGCGGCATATGAAATTTGATCCTCGCTTAAGAGTGGCGAACCCCAGTCAGTGCTTTGTTGAGCTTTAGAAATATCTATTGAAAGTAATTCGGAAAGTATATTTTTAAGTCCATGTCTATCGGTAAAAGTTCTCACTAGTTTTGAAGCTATTTTAGTGCAATATACCGTTCTTGCTAAAACATTGAAGTGGTTCAATAATACGGCAATGTCAAACCGGCCATAATGAAATAATTTAAGAACATTATCGTCTGCTAAAATCTTACAAAGATTAGGCGCATTATGCTCTCCTTGTTTTATCTGAATTAAGTGAGCGTTACCATCTCCGGAAGATAGCTGAACCAGGCATAATCGGTCGCGCTGAGGGTTGAGACCCATTGTTTCTGTATCAATTGCTACAATTGATCCTAATTCTACATCATCAGGCAAGTCCGTTTGGTATAAGTAGTTCGTCATTCAATTACTCCTGAGGCAAGAAAGGATTTTAAATTATTATAACGCATAAATTCTTGCTTATTTGAAAGCAACAACTAAATCTTAATTAGAGCTAGGTCTTGCTCACAAAATGTTTAGCTTATAGCATAAAACTATTGGCTTATAATTTTTTAAGAGGTGTCAATGTCTAATAAGTTTAATATAAATTCACCACTTGTAACAGTTTTTGGGGGTTCAGGGTTTTTAGGTCGATATATTGTTAGACGAATGGTTAAAGCTGGTTGGAGAGTTCGAGTGGCAGTAAAAAACCCTAATGAGGCACTTTTTTTGAAAACAAACGGTGAAGTTGGACAAGTAGAGCTTTTGCAGGCTGATATTCTTAATGAGAGATTGGTGAAATTGGCTGTTGAAGGAGCTAATTCGGTTGTAAACTGTGTAGCTGGAGATTTGTATGAGACGAAACTTAGAGAGTTTAAAAAATTTTATGTTACTGGCCCGGCACTTTTGGCTAAAGTTTCTCAAGACGCCGGTGTAAAAAAATTTATTCATATGTCTGCAATCAGTGCCGATCTTACTTCAAAAAGCATGTATGGAAGAAGCAAAGCACGGGGAGAAGAAGAAGTTGTTAGATTTTTCCCAAAAGCCTTTATCATAAGACCTTCAATTGTATTTGGTTCAGAAGATCGGTTTTTTAATATGTTTGCATCTATGGCACGTTACAGTCCAATAGTCCCTGTGATAGGTGGGAATTCGCTTTTTCAACCAATATATGTTGATGATGTATCTAAGGTAGTATCTAAAGTTATTCAAGAAACCTTTGAGCCTGGGATTTATGAAATAGGAGGCCCCGAGATATTTTCTTTTGTCGGCTTGATGGAAAAAATGCTGCTGGTTGTAAGAAGGAAGAGAATCGTTCTTTCGATTCCTTTGAATTTTGCCAAAATAATGGCGTTTACTTTCAGTATCCTTAAGTCTCTTACTTTTGGACTATTTAAGGCAAAAATTACCTTAGACAATATTGAACAATTACGGAGAAATAATATAGTTTCGAAAGAGCAAAAAACTATTGAAAAGCTGGAGATAAATACAAAAACTTTAGATATGATTTTACCGACATATCTTTTTTCATATAGACCATATGGTCAATATTCCGATATAACGAATTCTTCAGAAGACTAAAGACGGTAGGTTCATATAAAAATTATCTAGGTAAAATTGTTTTTCCCATTAAAAAGCTGTCAACTGCGTGGGCACACTGGCGGCCTTCTCTTATTGCCCAAACTACCAGAGATTGTCCTCGCCTCATGTCTCCAGCAACCCAAATCTTTGTATGACTAGTTTTATATTTGTATGTGTCAGCCAGCACATTATTTTTTTTATCTAGCTTTAGGTTTAGGTCGTTTATCACGCCCTTTTTCATTGGTGAAATAAATCCCATTGCTAACAAAACAAGGTCAGCTTTTAAATAAAAATCTGAACTAGGTATTGGATTCAGACTCGCATCAATTTTGGTGCACTTTATTTTCTTTATAGAATTGCCGTCACCTTCGAATTTTTGCGTCATAACGGAAAACTGTCTTTTTGCCCCCTCTTCTTGACTGGAAGAAGTTCGCATTTTAAGAGGCCAATTAGGCCAGGTTAGTTTTTTGTTTTCTCTTTCAGGCGGTTCTGGCATTATTTCTAATTGAGTAACAGAAAGGGCTCCCTGTCTGATAGACGTCCCAATACAATCAGAACCTGTGTCTCCTCCTCCGATAACTATTACGTGTTTTCCTCTAGCCGAAATTTGAGTAGAATCAGAATACGCTTCACCACTATTTATTTTGTTTTGCTGGGGTAAAAAGTCCATTGCAAAATGAATACCATTTAATTCACGACCATCAATTTCTAGATCACGGGGCTTTTCTGATCCGCTAGCAAGAATTACAGCATCATGATTGTCTAAAATATGTTTTACTTGAATATCGTAACCTATGCTAGTATTACAATGAAATACTACTCCTTCAGCTGTCATTTGCTCTATGCGTCTGTCAATATGTTCTTTTCCCATTTTGAAATCTGGAATTCCATATCTTAAAAGACCTCCAACTTTGCTGTTTTTTTCAAATACGTGAACCTCGTGACCTACTCGTGCCAGTTGCTGAGCTGCCGACATGCCGGCCGGTCCTGAACCCACAATTGCAATTTTTTTGCCTGTAGTTTTCTGACTTACTTGTGGTTCAATCCAACCATTTTCCCAAGCTTTGTCTACTATAGCGCACTCTATGGACTTTATAGTTACGGGATTGTCTGTAATATTTAGAGTGCATGATGCTTCGCAAGGAGCTGGACAAATTCTACCAGTAAATTCAGGGAAATTGTTAGTTGAGTGCAGATCCTTGGAGGCTTGTTCCCAGTTTCCTCGATAAACCAAATCGTTCCAGTCAGGTATCTGATTATTTACTGGACAACCTTTCAAGCCTTTTACATCGTGACAAAATGGGACTCCGCAATCCATACATCGGCTTGCCTGATCTCGCAAAGTTTGCTCAGGAAGAGGAATAACGAATTCTTTAAAATTTCTTATTCTGTCCGAAGCGGGTCTATATTTTCTATCTTGGCGATCTAATTCTAAGAAACCAGTTACTTTACCCATAAGATACTCCTAAAGTTTTTAATACTAGGCTGCGGCCCCGTTGGCAATTTGTTCTGCTTCAATTTCAGCCAAGGCACGTCTATACTCTGTCGGCATAACTTTGACAAACATGGGTCGGTATTTTTCCCATTCGAGCAATATTTTCCTGGCCTGCTCAGATTGCGTATAATTCATATGGTTGCTTATCAAAGTTTTAAGACGCTCTTCATCGTGACGGCTCAGATCTTTAGAAATATCTACGCGACCGTGATATTCGATATCTCCACCATGATGATGTTCAGATTCCATGATATCGTCTTCTTTTTGAATCGGCTCTAAATCAACCATAGCTAGATTGCAACGATCGCTAAAAGTACCGTCTTCATCTAGCACATATGCAATTCCTCCAGACATACCTGCTGCAAAATTGCGACCAGTATATCCCAAAACGGCAACAACGCCACCAGTCATATATTCGCAGCCGTGATCACCAACTCCTTCCACAACTGCTGTTGCACCTGAGTTTCTAACTGCAAAACGTTCTCCAGCAACACCACTAAAATAGCATTCGCCTTCAATTGCTCCGTACAAGAGAGTATTGCCAGCAATTATTGATTTGTTTGCTAATATTTTCTTCGCTTCACGTGGTGGATAGATTATTATTTTTCCACCGCACAAACCTTTTCCGATGTAATCGTTTCCTTCACCTTCAACTACCATGGTGACACCTTTGCACAGCCAGGCACCAAAAGCTTGTCCAGTGGTGCCCGTGAATTTTATATTAACTGTATCTTGCGGAAGACCTTCATGCCCATATTTTTTTGCTATCACGCCTGACAGCATTGCCCCTGTAGATCTATTAAAATTACTTATTGGTAAATTCAGAGAAATTTTTTCCATTCTGTCAATTGAATTTTGCGCACGTTGTATAAGCTCTCTATCTAAAACCGAGTCAATATGATGAACTTGCGTTTCACAGTTAAAAATCGGAACTGATTCGCCCATTTTTGGATTAAAGAACAGGCGCTCAAAGTTAAGGCCTTTAGCCTTCCAATGTTTTATAGCCGGTTCTCTGTCAAGAGTATCTATTTGTCCAACCATTTGGTCTATGGTTTTAAAACCTAAGTCAGCCATCAATTCTCTGACTTCTTCTGCAACAAAGAAAAAATAGTTAATAACATTTTCAGGAGTACCAGTGAACCTTTTTCTTAGTATTGGATCCTGAGTGGCAACACCTACTGGGCAAGTGTTCAGGTGACATTTCCTCATCATAATGCAACCAGATGCAACTAGTGGCGCTGTTGAAAAGCCAAATTCGTCAGCTCCTAGTAGTGCTCCGATTACTACATCTCTTCCGGTTCTTAAGCCTCCATCAACTTGAACAGCTATTCGAGATCTCAGCTTATTTTTCAGAAGTGTCTGGTGAGTTTCGGCTAGACCCATTTCCCATGGAGATCCGGCATGTTTGATCGATGTTAGAGGGCTTGCGCCAGTGCCTCCTTCCATCCCAGAAATTGTTACATGATCTGCTCTTGCTTTTGCAACACCAGCTGCTACAGTTCCTACTCCCACTTCAGAGACTAATTTAACTGAAATTGCTGCAGTTGGGTTTACATTTTTCAAATCATAAATTAGCTGTGCAAGGTCTTCAATCGAATAAATGTCATGATGTGGTGGAGGCGAAATAAGCCCGACGCCTTGTGTAGAATGTCGTACTTTTGCAATTACAGCGTCAACTTTGTGCCCCGGTAACTGTCCTCCCTCGCCAGGTTTAGCTCCTTGAGCCATTTTTATCTGTATCATATCAGAATTTACGAGGTATTCAGTTGTCACTCCAAATCGGCCGGATGCTACTTGCTTTATTGCCGATCTTTTACGGTCACCGTTCTCTGACATTTGAAAGCGTTCAACTTCTTCACCACCTTCACCAGTATTTGACTTGCCTCCTATACGATTCATAGCTACTGCCAAATTTTCATGGGCTTCTGCAGAAATTGAACCATATGACATTGCGCCAGTGGAAAACCGCTTTACAATTTCCGATGCCGGCTCGACTTGATCAAGCGATAGTTTTTTTCTTCCCGTTTCTTTGAAACTTTTTAAACGAAATAGTCCCCTGATAGTCAACAATCTTTCTTGATAATCATTTATGGATTTTGCATAGGCTTTGTATGTGTCGAAATTTTCATTTCGCACTGAATGTTGTAGATTAGTAATCTCGTCTGATGTCCAGGCGTGAATTTCTCCGCGACTTCGCAACGCATAGTCTCCACCAACGTCTAATGAGTGCTGTAAAACAGGTAGGTCAGAGTAACTATCGGAGTGTCGTTTAAACGTTTCTGCAGCAATTTCTTCCAAGCCAACCCCTTCAATCTGGGTAGCTGTCCCCGTAAAATATTTGTCAATAAATTTACTGGAGAGACCTAGTGCGTCGAATATTTGAGCTCCACAATATGACTGGTAAGTAGATATGCCCATTTTGGACATAACTTTCAAAAGACCCTTGTCGACTGCTTTAATGTACCTAGAGATAACTTCATTCTCATCAACCTCGTCGGGGAAATATTTATTTTCATACATTTCTGCTAGCGTTTCGAATGCGAGATATGGGTTGATGGCTTCTGCGCCATAACCTGCTAATACAGCGAAGTGATGTACTTCTCTTGGTTCAGCCGACTCAACAACTAAGCCTACAGAGGTTCTCAAACCTTTTCGAATTAAATGTTGATGAACAGCCGCCGTACTTAGTAAAGCAGGAACTGCTACCCTTTGTGACCCAAATTGTCTATCTGACAATATAATTATGTTGTCTCCCAGTAAGACCGCTTTTTCCGCTCTTTTACAAAGGTTTTCCAAGAATGGTTTCATACCTTCGGGACCCAGTTTTATGCTGTATGTCGTATCTAAAACTCTTGATACGAAGTGGTTATCAGCAATATCACTGATGTCTCTTATTTTTTGTAAGTCAGAGTTTCGAAGTATAGGCTGTCTAACCTCTAATCTTTTTTGGGTAGATATTTGTTTTTGATCAAACAAGTTTGGTCTTGGTCCAATAAAAGAAACCAAACTCATAACGGACTCTTCTCTTATCGGATCAATAGGAGGGTTGGTAACTTGAGCAAAATTTTGCTTAAAATATGTGTAAAGTAATTTTGCTTTATCAGAAATTGCGGAAATTGGAGTATCAGTACCCATAGATCCCAATGCTTCCTGGCCAGTCGTTGCCATTGGAGACATTAACAATTTAACGTCCTCCTGACTATAACCAAATGCTTTTTGGCCATTCATTAAATCTTCAGATGTATATCGTCGAGGAGAAGATTTTTGTACTTTGAGATCTTCTAGAACAATCTGAGTATCGTTTAGCCACTCCTGGTACGGATACATTGCGGAAAGCTCTTCTTTAATATTTTCATCAGAAATCAGTTTTCCTTCCTCGAGGTCGATTAGCAGCATTTTTCCTGGCTGTAATCTCCATTTCGACACAACTTTCGATTCATCAACAGGCAAAGTTCCAGCTTCAGAGGCTAGAACTACAGTGTCGTCATCTAAAAGAAAGTAGCGGGCTGGACGCAGGCCATTCCTATCAAGTGTCGCTCCAATTTGTCGTCCATCTGTAAAAGCAATAGCAGCTGGCCCATCCCAAGGTTCCATCATTGCGGCATGATATTCATAAAAAGCTTTTCTATCACCTTTCATAAGCGCATTTCCTGACCATGCTTCCGGTATGAGCATCATCATGGCGTGGGCGATTGAATAACCACCTTGGAACAAAAGCTCCAGCGCATTATCGAAACATGCGGTGTCTGACTCTCCTGGGTAAGAAATAGGCCAAATTTTCGAAATATCCTTTCCAAATAGAGGCGAGGCTAAACTTGCTTGACGTGCTTCCATCCAATTTACATTACCTCTTTTTGTGTTTATCTCACCATTATGCGCTACCATCCTATATGGGTGCGCTAACCGCCATGACGGAAATGTATTTGTGGAAAACCTCTGATGAACTAATGCTAGAGCTGAAATGAACTTTTCATTCTGAAGGTCTAAATAATATGGACCTAATTGGTCGGCCAAGAACATACCTTTATAAACTATTGTTCTTGAGGACATCGACACCGGATAAAACTCCTCCTGATTATCTATCTTATCTCTTATGGTATTAGAAAGGATACGTCTGAGTAAATATATACGCCTTTCAAAATCATCATCGCTCAAATTTCTTGGTCTGGAAAAGAAACCTTGCCAGTGAGTAGGTTCAGTGGCGCAAATTTCGGGGTCTTTAGATAAGCTAGAATTATTTGTAGGAACAGGTCTCCAACCAATCAATGTTTGTTCTCTTTCTGCCGCAATCCGCTCAATATCGCTTTTAATAGTTTTTTGAATATCTTTATCTCGAGGCATAAAAAAGAATCCCACAGAATATTGTGAAGCGGCAGGCAACTCGAAATTATAATGTTTACATTGTTCAGTAAAGAAATCGTGAGGGATTTGAACAAGCATTCCAGCTCCGTCTCCCATCAAGGGATCTGCCCCTGTCGCACCTCTATGCTCAAGATTTTCTAAAATTTTTAATCCATCTTGAACTATTTTGTGTGATTTTTTACCTTTTATGTTTGCGATAAAACCAAGCCCGCAAGCATCATGTTCCTTTGACGGATCATACAAGCCTTCTAATGAAGATGATGTATTATGTTTGTGTGATTGCGACATCTGATCCTTCTCTTCTTACCTTCAGATTCTAATTTTTTGCTGTAACTCTTAACACATGAAAAACATATATCAGTAGGAGTTTGTTAGAGTTAATTTTATAAATATATCTTATTTCACCGTGATCAAGTAAAATTACAAATAGTAATCCCTTGAATGTCAAGTTTTGAGAGCAACAATAATCATCACTTGCCAAGAAAAATACGAAACAAAAAAACATTACGACTTTATCTTAGGGCGAAGTTTAATGCAAGAAAACTTAGAATGATGAGATTATTTACCGCACCTCGCTTTGAATTATTCTAACCGCCCAACTTTGGTAACTTTAACTATAAATAAAGTATAATAAAAAACAGCCAAGCAGGCAGCGATATATTACAAAAGGTGTAAACGAAAAATATTGAATAAATTTAACAAGCAAGCTTAATGTTATAAAAGCTGCTAAAAAAGATAGTAGTATGGCTAGGCAAAGAAGATCCAGGCCAACCGAATTATAGTTTATATTACCAATATCTAGTGATAAAAGAATGGCTGATGCAAGAATCGTTGGAATAGACATCATCATTGAAAGCCTTGTGCTTGCTAAGCGGTCATAGCCTAAAAGCCGACCCCCAGTTATTGTCGTTCCTGATCGAGAGGATCCAGGTAGTAGAGCTAGAGATTGCCACAGGCCCATATAGAAAGCGTCTTTTGCACTCCATTTTATTTCAATCTTGTCGTTTTTTCCAATTTTGTCGGCGATTAAAAGCAGTAGTCCAAAAATTATCATTCCCCAAGCAATAAGTTGTGTCGATCTAAGGACAAGTATCAAATTACTCAACTTTAGAAATAATCCTATGAATACTATCGGAAAGGTGCTTATAACCAGGCTTCTAAAAAAAACAGCGTTTTCTTCTTTAACTTTAAAACAGATATTTTGCCAAAGGCCATTTAGTAAAGTTCTAATGTCAGATTTGAAAAATAATATTACAGCTATCAAACTTCCTAAATGGATAGCGACATCTAGCGTCAAGCTACCTTCTGAGCTTCCAGAATAACTAGTGACTAATATTAAATGTGCTGACGACGATACCGGTAAGAATTCGGTTATTCCTTGAATTATAGCCAAGAAAACTACGTGCAGAAAGCCCATTTGATATCCTCAAGTCGCAAAGTTAACAGAATATAATTCTTATCTTAAATAAAAAATTGAAATATTTGAAGGCATACTTTTATTGTACAATTGTTTCAGCTATAATTGTCCATATGTATGTTTACGATGAAAAAGGAAATTATTTTATATGACTCGCTTACTTTATTTGCCTCTGTCCCCTTTTTGCAGAAAAGTAAGGTTGGTGCTTGCAGAAAAAAAGCTTGAAGTTGAACTTGTTGAAGAATTTGTTTGGAATAAAAGAATGGATTTTTTAAGGCAAAACCCGTCTGGAAAAGTACCGGTTTTACAAATAAACAATTTAATTCTTGCAGAAAGTACGGCAATTTTTGAGTACCTTGAGGAGCTATACCCTACTCCACCATTACTAACTAAAAATCCTGCAGAACGTTGTGAGGCTCGTCGCTTAATGAATTGGTGCGATGATAAATTTCATATGGAAGTCACCTCTAAACTACTTTATGAAAGAGTAAATAAAAAGCTCTCAAAAACTGGTCACCCTGATAGTAAAATAATTAAAGCTGGTATGGATAATATCAAATTCCATATCGATTATTTCGATTGGCTGCTTGAAGATAGAAAATGGCTTGCTGGAAATGTAATGACTATCGCTGACTTTTCTGCAGCAGCGCATTTTTCAGTCCTTGACTATATTGGTGATGTAGATTGGGACAGATCAGAAGCTTTAAAATATTGGTACGGTAAAATAAAATCTAGACCTGCCTTTAGATCCCTGTTGTCAGATTTTTTACCAGGCTTCCCTTCGTCGCCGCACTATACAGATTTGGACTTTTAATATTATGAACAATTCAAATGATGAAAACTTTGAGAAGCTTAAGGAGTTTTCGAAGGAGGTCGGATTTTCAAGGATCGCAATTAGCGATCCTAACTTAGGAAAGGGTGCGCCTTCAGATTTAGAAGAATTTTTGCGACTGAAATTCCATGGTGATATGGATTGGCTTCTTAATAAATTTGAAAGGAGATCAGATCCTGTTAATCTTTGGCCTCAAGTAAAGTCAATTATTATGGTTTCTGATAGTTACAGCCCCTTAGCTGATCCTTTAGCGGGACTTAGTCAACGATCAAAAGGTAATATATCAGTTTATGCGCATGGGCACGATTATCATAATGTTATGAAAAAGAAACTCAGGCGATTGGCAAGTTGGATACTCTCAAATTTTGGTGGTGAGGTTAAAATTTTTGTTGATACGGCTCCAGTTATGGAAAAGCCATTAGCTCAAGCTGCGGGGCTGGGTTGGCAAGGGAAGCATACAAATTTAGTAAGCAGGCTTGATGGTAACTGGTTTTTTTTAGGTTCTGTTTTTTCGACAATTGATATGCCAAAAAGTCTACCTGAGACTGATAAATGTGGTAGTTGCAATAAATGCTTAGAAATTTGTCCAACTCAGGCATTTCCGAAACCGTATCAGTTAGATGCCAGAAAGTGTATTTCTTATCTGACTATTGAGCACAAAGGACCAGTGGACTACCACCTGAGAAGTAAATTAGGAAATCGAATTTATGGTTGTGACGACTGTTTGGCTATTTGTCCTTGGAATAAATTTGCAAAAGAGGCTTCGGAGATAAAATATTTTTCGAAATCTAAGATTAATCTATTGTCTCTAGAGTTTCTGGCCTCATTAAATGAGACTGATTTTAGGGAAAAATTTTCCGGATCTCCAATTAAGAGAATTGGACGAGAAAGGTTCGTAAGGAATGTATTATATGCCATTGGAAATTCGAGAGAACAAAAATTACTCGCTGTAGCAAAAAAATTGGTAAATGATGATAGCTTCGTAATTAAGGATGCGGCAATCTGGGCGAGCGAGAGGCTAATTAATTTAAATGAATAAAAAACTTTTGGTGTTTGGGTATGGTTATGTTTCAAGCTTTCTAAGCGATAGTTTGAGTAATGACGGTTGGCAGATTTACGCTACGTGTAGAACTGAAGAGAAAAAGTTGATGCTAATAAGGCGTGGTATAATTCCTTTAATTTGGGATGATAAAATTGAAATTAAAAGAGTTATAAATGAAATTGACAACATTTTCGTTACTATTCCACCATCAATATATGGAGATGTTGTCTTGGAGCAGTTTAAAGAAGATATAGTGGCTATATCAGCTAAAATTACTTGGTTAGGATATTGTTCAGCTACAAGCGTATATGGAGACCATTCTGGGGCATGGGTTAATGAAAAAAGTGAGGTAAAACCAGTTACTGAAAGAGGGAAAGCGAGACTTCACTCAGAAAAATTGTGGTCAGAAACTTTTGAAGTCTATAAGCCGTCTCTTAAAATTTTCCGAATTGCAGGTATTTATGGACCGATGCGCAATCCATTTGAAAAATTGAGCCTAGGCAAGATCGAAATCGTTTCTAAGAAGGGTCAGGTTTTTAGTAGGATTCACGTTGATGACATTGTGGGAATCATAAAAAAATCGATAGAGAATTCTTCTAAAGGTGGTGTTTACAATCTCGCTGATGATCTACCTTCATCGAATAGTGACTTTATAAAGGAAGCTGCAAACATTTTGGGAGTGAATGCACCACCAACAAAAAATTTTGAGGATGCCAACTTGTCAGAAATGGCAAAAAGTTTCTATTTAGAATGTAAGCAAGTTTCAAATGAAAAGGTAAAGTCTGATTTTGAGTATAAATTTAAGTATCCTACTTATAAATTAGGCTTATTAGCAGAGTATCCAAAAAGATAATCAGATTAGCTTTACTTGGGTTCCAATTTTTGTGAAATTAAACAACTCTTCTATTTGTTGGTTGTAAAGGCCAATGCAGCCAGAAGAACTTTGCCTACCAATTTTTCTAGTATCACTTGTTCCGTGTATTCTATAGCTTGGCCAACTCAGATATAAGGCGTGAGTTCCAAGAGGATTATCATGACCTGCCTCCATATATTCGGGAAGGCTTGGATCTCGTTTTCTCATAGCTGCAGTTGGTCTCCACTCGGGACCAACGATTTTTTGAACCACTCTTGTGTAACCAGTTTTGGTGAGCTTCTCATTGAGGGGAACTGAGGTCGGGTACACTTTGTAAAATGAGTTATTTTCATTCCAAAAATGAAGGCAGCGCGCTTTAGTATCTGCAAGTATAACTCCATTTTTTAAATTTTCAAAGTGATCTTGCCAACGTCGCCCAATATATGTGGAAATGTTGTGAGCCGGTTCTTTGTTTTCATTTAGTTTTGCCGCTACCTGAGCAATTGCTGACTGTGAAGATAAAAGAAAAGATATTCCAACTAGTTTGGAGTGTATGAATTTTCGTCTATTTATAAGATATGATTTTTTTAAATGCATTGTAAAAAAGAATTGTTACCAAAATTTTAGTTACATTTTTTCTGTTTTCTCTTAGAATTTAAGATTCTGAATTAGATACTAGTTTTCGATTAATGTCCAGTCACGGGAAAGAATAGTGAAAAGTATTATTTTTGTAATTTTATTTTTTGTATTATCATCATGTATGGTACAGAAAACAGACGTATATTTGGGTTTTTCCTCTTCAGGGACACTTTCATCTTATAATAGTAATCAGCTCAGACTACGACACCTGGATATTGTTAATGCATTGCGAGAAGAAAAAGGTCTTTCAGTTTTGAAAATGTCTACACAACTTAATGCTAGCTCAACGACTCATGCGAGAGATATCTTTTCCCAGAAAAGAGCTTGGAATTTTGGTTCAGATAATTCTTCTCCGCAAGCACGTGCAAAGGTTTCAGGTTTTAATGGTGTAATAGTTGGAGAAAATGTTTCTGAAACGTTTGAGGGTGAATTTGATGTGTTGCAGGTCTGGCTAGATTATCCAATGGCTTTGGCGGTAATTTTGTCCCCTGCGGCAACACATTTAGGTCTTGGTTGGTATCAGGAGGAGAACGGCAAAACTTGGTGGGTGCAAGATATTGGAAAGCAGACCCAAGAATTTACAAATTAGGCATATATGTATATTACTGTTCCGTCGGGAACCAAGTTGTAAATTTCTTCTATTTCATGATTGTACACGGCTATACATCCGTCAGTCCAATCAAGAAAAAGGTGTGTTAAGAAATTCTTAGCGCCTCCGTGAATAAATATATTGCTACCTACATCAAGTCCTTTTGCAAGTGCAAGTTGTTTGTCGTTTTTATTAGGATAGCTTAGTCCGAGACTTAAATGAAATGCACTGTTGGGGTTATGGTGGGTAATAAAATATCTTCCTTCGGGTGTTTTCCCGTCTCCTTCCTCTTGCTTGTGTCCGACAGGGTTAAATCCAAGCCTAATATTATAAGTTTTAATAAGTTCTTTGTTGTAAAAGAGTGACATTTTTCGTTTGCTTTTCCAAATTACAATAAGATTTGCTTTTTTGATCTTTGCTTTTGAAATAGCGGAAACGTTTTGCAATGCTAAAGCTATTGGAAGCATTGTGATACCTTTGAGCAGGCTTGATATGAACTTGCGACGTTTTATGAATTTTTCTGACATATATTATAATGCCTTTTAAAAAATATTTTTCCGCATTGAGCTATTAGATGATAACTCAGTTTTTAACCTTTTTGATTTCGACTTCAGCTGACCGCAGGCGGCCAAAATATCCTCTCCTCTTGGAGAACGCACAGGACTTGAATATCCTGCACTTTTTATTATTTCTGAAAATGAAGAAATTCGCTCTTCGGATGAACGTTCAAAAGGTGAACCAGGCCAGGGGTTGAAAGGAATTAAATTAATTTTTGCTGGGATTCCAGATATTAATTTTACTAACCTTTTTGCGTCTCTGTCACTGTCATTAATATTTTTAAGCATTACATATTCAAATGTAATCCTGTTCGAGTTCCCTAAAGTAGGATATTGTCTTAAGCACGAGAATAACGACTCTATATCCCATTTTTTATTTATGGGTACTAATCGGTTGCGAATTTCATTCGTTGTCCCGTGTAAGCTGATGGCAAGTAAACATCCAATCTCTTCACCTATTTTATTTATCTCGGGAACTATTCCCGATGTTGAGAGGGTAATTTTTTTGCGGGAAATTGATAGACCTTCACAATCCATGGCAATTTTTAAAGCATTGCGGATGGAAGAAAAATTATAAAGAGGCTCTCCCATACCCATTACTACAATATTGGAAATTAATTTTCTATTGCATAACTTTTTCGAATGATCCCACTCGTCAAGGTCATCCTTTACAACTAATATTTGACCAACAATTTCTGCTGTACTCAGGTTTCGAACAAGCTTTTGGGTGCCAGTAAAACAAAATGGGCAGGTAAGAGTACAACCGATTTGACTAGACAAACAGATCGTACCTCTAGTCTTTTCGGGAATGTAAACAGTTTCAATTTCTTTACCATCAGGAAGCTGGAGTAAATACTTTCGTGTTCCATCACTGCTAGTTTGCTTGAAAAGTATCTTTGGTCGCTCTATTACAAACTTTTTTGATAGATCCTCTTTTAACTGCTTAGAAACGTTAGACATTTCAAAAACGCTACTAGCGCCTTTTAAATATAACCAACTCCAAACTTGCTGGAGTCTCATATTAATTTTTTTTTGTTCAACTCCAATGCTTTTTAGAGCATTTGATAACTCTATTCGACTCATTCCGATTAAATTTGGGTACCGTTCAGTTTCAGGTTTTTTAAACGGGACGACCTCTGGTATCAAAGGAATTTGTTCATACTTTATCATTTTCGCCAAACTCTTTTGGTTATTTGCAGGATTTTTTTAACATTTCTAATGACTTCGAGAAACCGGTCAACGAGAAACTATCTTTTGTAATTTTATTTGTGTGAGACCTTGCTTCAACTACTGCTTTGTTACCTCTCTTTAGCGCATCAATCAAAGCTATATCTTTGTTCGGATGAGCCCACGCATATGACTTTTCTTTTGAGTCCGATGGTTTAGGGTGGGCAAATAGCACAAAGGAGACTTTGTTATCTATTTTAATTGTTGCCTGCGATCCTGCTTTTAATGGATAACCTGCAAAATAGGTGCTTTCGAATTTATTGGAGTTCGCTCTATTTTTAGTAACGTATAAGCGACCTATATCTCTATTAACAGATGACAACCGTTCTCCATCCTTAAAAGCCTCCATCTTTATGGCTTGTGATGCCATAAAGCATGAAAATGCCGTCCAGTCATTAAAGTTTTTTCCCGAAAGCTCTACAGTAAATACAGGAAATGACGCTTTGATAAAAAAAATAGCTGTTAATAAAATTTTAATAAGCTGTTTCATGGATGTATCACATAATTATAATTTCAATAAATATTTTCGTAATATATATTGGGACTTGTAGCAACGTAAAAAAAAGTAAAATAGTTTAATATTCAAATTGAAGATTGCTAATAAAATTCATATAACTTCCAATATGGTTGTACGCTCGAATAAAGCTCAAAAAGATTTTACGGTATTTGATAAAGGTTCTTCGGATGAAGAACTTATGAAATTAGTTACTGTTGGTAGTCAAGAAGCATTTGCTGAAATTTTTGAGAGGTACGCAAAAAGAGTAAAGAGTTTAATGGTTAAACTTGGAGCTACAACCGTTGATGCTGAAGAAATGTCTCAGGAAGTCATGGCTTTGACTTGGGTAAAGGCGAAACAATATGAAGAAAAAAAAGGTACTGTTGCATCATGGATTTACCGCATTTCAAGAAATTATAGAATAGATTTGTTACGGAAGCGTAAATATTTAGAGATAGACCAAAATGATCCACTTTTTGTTCCAGATACAGAGCTGACTGCGCAGCAAATTCTTATGGAAAAAGAAAAAAGAGTAAAAATTGAAAAAGCGTTTGCAAATCTAAGACCAGAAACACGTATTATTTTAGTCGAGAATTTTTTTGAAGGTAGAACGCATCAAGAGCTTGCTAATAAGTTTGATAAACCGTTAGGAACTATAAAATCAAGTTTACGTTTGGCTTATTCTTTTTTGAAAAACTGTTTGGAGCCAGCGGATTTTAAAAAGGATTAAAAATCTTTTTACAGCACAGAGGAAAAATTTTCTTATCAAAATTTAAAGGAACTTGATTGAGAAAAGAAATTCATTTAAAGTTACCTATTAAAATAGTTAAACAGCTCATTTATTTTGTTTAACTTTATATTAGACTTTAGGCTCAAATTAAATACTTGTAGATCTGAAAGATTCTTATGAAAATCGCAAAAACATTATACGACAAGATATGGGACAATCATATAGTAAAAGAAGATAAAGATGGAAATTCTCTACTTTATATTGATAGGCACCTAGTACACGAAGTTACTAGTCCACAGGCTTTTGAGGGTCTTCGAATGTCAAGAAGATCAGTAAGGTGTGCAGAAAAGACTATTGCAGTGCCAGACCATAACGTTCCCACCACTGGTGATAGAAATCAGATAATTGAGGATGAGGATAGTCGCATACAAGTCGAAGCTTTGGATAAAAATGCAAAAGATTTTGGAATAAATTATTATCCTGTGAATGATATACGTCAGGGAATCGTTCATATTGTCGGCCCGGAGCAGGGCTGGACACTCCCTGGTATGACAATTGTTTGCGGTGATAGTCATACGGCAACACATGGAGCTTTTGGTGCATTGGCTCATGGTATCGGAACTTCTGAAGTGGAACATGTGCTTGCGACCCAAACATTGATTCAAAAAAAGTCAAAAAATATGCGTGTAGAAGTGTACGGATCTCTTGCAGCGGGAGTTACTGCTAAAGACGTAACACTTTCAATTATTGCTGAAACAGGTACTGCTGGAGGTACTGGTCATGTAATTGAATATTGTGGAGACGTTATTTCTGGGCTGTCGATGGAGGGACGAATGACTGTATGTAATATGGCAATAGAGGGTGGAGCTAGGGCAGGACTGATTGCACCAGATGGCATCACTTTTAAGTATCTTCAAGGGCGTCCTAACGCACCCACTGGAAAACTTTGGGAGAAGGCTGTTTCATTCTGGCAGACTTTAAAAACTGACGAAAATGCAAAATTTGATAAAGAAATTTTTCTAGATGCATCGTTAATAGCTCCGGTCGTAACGTGGGGAACGAGCCCTGAAGATGTTCTGCCCATAACCGCTAAGATCCCTTCCCCGGAAGATTTTGATGGAGGAAAAGTTGAAGCTGTACGGCGATCTTTAGCTTATATGGGATTAAAGCCCGGAGAAAAGTTGCAGAATATAAAAATAGATACAGTTTTTATTGGCTCCTGCACAAATGGCCGTATTGAAGATTTGAGGGAGGTAGCGAAAATAATGAATGGCCGGCGTGTCAAAGACGGGATTAGGGCTATGATTGTTCCAGGTTCGGGGCTTGTTAGAAAGCAAGCCGAGGAGGAAGGCGTAGCTCAAAAATTAATTGAGTCAGGGTTTGAGTGGAGGTTAGCGGGTTGCTCGATGTGTTTAGCTATGAATCCAGATCAGCTAACGGCAGGCGAGCGTTGTGCTGCTACATCAAATCGAAATTTTGAGGGAAGGCAGGGACGAGGAGGAAGAACGCACTTGATGAGCCCTGCTATGGCAGCAGCCGCTGCTGTAACTGGACGATTAACAGATGTTAGACAGTTGTAAAAAGTTGGAGTGAAAAGTTGGATAAATTCAAAAAAATTGTCTCTGTTGCAGCTCCACTGCCTTTAATTAATGTTGATACAGATATGATAATTCCTAAGCAGTTTTTGAAAACTATAAGAAGGACTGGTTTGGGTATTCATGCTTTCAGTGACATGAGATATGACAACGTTGGGAATGAAATTGATGAATTTGTGTTGAACAAATCGGAGTATAGAAAATCAAGAATAATAATTGCGGGTGATAATTTTGGTTGCGGATCGAGCAGAGAGCATGCACCTTGGGCATTGTTAGATTTTGGAATTAGAGTGATAATTTCCACTGGGTTTGCTGATATTTTTTACAATAATTGTTTTAAAAATGGAATATTACCCGTTATTCTTCAAAGAAATTTGCGAGATCAGCTTATGGAAGACGCTGAAAGCGTTACAAGTTCGAAATTGACCATTGATCTGGAAAAGCAAAATATTGTTCGTACTAATGGAAAAATTATAGAATTTGAGATCGAAAAATTTAGAAAAAAGTGCCTTTTGGAAGGTTTGGATGATATAGCTTTAACTTTGCAGGTTTCAGATAAAATAAATGAGTTTGAGGCAGCAAATAGGGAGCTATTTCCGTGGCTGTAAAAATTAGAATAGAGTGTTTTTGAATGAAAGAATTTTCGATTTTAATATTACCTGGTGATGGAATAGGTCCGGAAGTAATGGGCGAGGTCAAAAAAGTCATTACTTGGTTCGAGCATAACCGTGACTTTTGTTTTGACGTTACGGAAGACTTCGTTGGTGGTAGCGCATATGACACTTACGGTGTTCCAATTAGTGAAGAAACCATGGACAAGGCACAAGAGGTTGATGTCGTACTTTTGGGCGCAGTCGGAGGCCCAGAATACGAAAAGCTAGACTTTTCTCTCAAACCAGAAAGAGCCTTACTGAGATTAAGAAAAGAAATGGATCTTTTTGCGAATTTGAGACCTGCACAGTGTTTTAATGCTTTAGCCGACTTCTCATCTTTGAAACCAGAAGTTGTTTCGGGTCTTGATATAATGATAGTTCGGGAACTTACATCAGGAATTTATTTTGGTAAGCCGAGCGGAATTACTACGTTGGCTGACGGTCTAAGAGAAGGTGTCAATACAAGCAGATATAATAGTCAAGAGATTAGAAGGGTGGCTAGGTCGGCTTTTGAATTGTCTAGGCGAAGGTCAAATAGAGTTTGTTCCATGGAAAAAGCAAATGTAATGGAGAGTGGCTTGCTGTGGCGTGAGGAAGTGCAATATATTCATGATACGGAATATAGTGACGTAGAGTTAACTCATATGTATGCTGATGCCGGCGCAATGCAGTTAGTTAGATGGCCGAAGCAGTTTGACGTGATAGTAACAGATAATCTTTTTGGAGATTTATTATCAGATTGTGCTGCAATGCTAACTGGTAGTCTTGGTATGTTGCCTTCTGCGAGTTTGGGTGTAATTCGGGAAAACGGATTGCCTAAAGCTCTTTATGAGCCTGTTCATGGCTCAGCGCCTGATATTGCAGGACTAGGAATTGCTAACCCTTGCGCATGTATTTTAAGTTTTGCAATGGCCTTAAGATATTCTTTTGACAGTCTTGATGAGGCAACTCTTTTGGAATCTGCGGTTGAGAAAGTGTTAGCAGATGGTTTAAGGACTAAAGATCTAATGCAGTCTGACAGCGGAAAACTAGTTAATACTCAAAATATGGGTGATTCAATTTTGAAAAAACTTGAGGAACTTTCTTAAAAAATTCGATAAATAAATGTTATTGTTTGGGGCTAAAAATGAGCTATAATGTTGTAGTGGTTGGAGCAACCGGAAATGTAGGCAGAGAAATTTTAAATATTTTGTCTGAGCGCCTTTTTCCGATAGCGAAAATTGCCGTTCTTGCAAGTAGAAAATCATTGGGCACTGAGTGCAGTTTCGGAGAAAAAACTTTATCCACAGAAGACTTAGAAAAATTTGATTTTACCGGCTGGGATATAGCCTTCTTCGCAATAGGATCTAAAGAGATAAAGAAATATACCACAAGGGCTACTCAAAAAGATTGTGTGGTAATAGATAACTCTTCATTTTTTCGTTACGATCCCAGAGTGCCTCTAATTGTGCCCGAAGTAAACCCTGATACAATTGAACAATATTCAAATAAAAAAATAATTGCTAACCCTAACTGTTCAACTGCGCAGCTCGTGGTGGCCTTAAAGCCTCTGCACGACAGAGCTTGTATAAAGCGGGTGGTTGTTTCAACTTATCAGTCCGTTTCTGGCTCAGGAAAAGACGCAATTGATGAACTATGGAATCAAACTAAGGGTATATATGTACCTGGCCAAGAGGTGGAGCCAAAAGTATATCCAAAGCAGATAGCTTTCAATGTAATACCGCAGATTGATTCGTTTATGGACGACGGTCAAACAAAAGAAGAATGGAAAATGGCAGCGGAAACAAAAAAAATTTTAGATTCTAAGATTAAGCTGTCTGCTACTTGTGTGCGAGTTCCAGTATTCGTCGGACATTCTGAGGCAGTAAATATTGAGTTTTCAAGTTTTCTTGATGAGGAGGAGGCTAGGGAAATTTTAAGGCAGTCCCCCGGAGTTCTTGTAGTGGATAAGAAAGAGCCTGGAGGATATACAACACCGACTGAGTGTGTTGGAGAGTATGCAACATTTGTCAGTAGAATAAGGCAAGATTCTACGTTAGAGAGTGGGTTAACGTTGTGGTGTGTTTCTGATAATTTGAGAAAAGGAGCTGCCTTAAATGCTGTTCAAATAGCAGAACTTTTAGGTCGGAGATGCTTAAAAAAAGGGTGATTTTCTTATGTGTTCAAAGCTAGTATTGGTCTGATAATGCAAGATATTTTTAAAGTACCTAAACTGAACCTTTTCGAAAATGCTTTTGAACCTATTCCGATTTTTGTTATTCGAGATTTGCACGAAATTGCGCATTGTTTGACACCTGAGCAGTTCAAATTCGCTAAAAGTCTTGGGAATTCAGAGAATAATAAAAAAACAATTATAGTTCCTGATAAAAATGGAAAAATTGGAGGCGTTATACTTCATGAACAAACCAATAAAAGATTTTCAATAGGGGCCAAAATATCTGACTTACCGGACGGGAATTACAAAATAAACTCTACCTTAAAACGCGACGAGTTATTTGAAATAGTTTTAGGTTTTGGGCTGTCGGGCTATAGATACAATAGATTTAAAAAAGTAGATTTAAAACGGGCAAAGCTATGCATTCCGTCCGGAATAAACGTGAAAGAGATTTTTGCATTTATCGAGGCGGAGTATTTTGTTAGGGATCTAATAAATACGCCAGCTTCTGAATTGGGGCCGTCTGCTCTTGAAGGTGAGGCCAAGGCTCTAGCAAAAAAGTTTAATGCATACTTTATATGTCATAAAAGTGATGATAATTTTGAGAGATACTTTCCGTTAGTTCATATTGTAGGGCGAGCTGGAACGCAAAATCCACGAGTAATAGAATTTCGTTGGGGAGATAGGCGCAATCCGAGAATAACGTTAGTAGGCAAAGGTGTCTCTTTTGATACTGGTGGGCTGAATATCAAGACTGGGTCATCAATGGGTATTATGAAGAAGGATATGGGGGGAGCAGCAAATGTTTTAGGTCTAGCCTACATCATTATGTCTCTAAACCTACCTGTCTCGCTTCGAGTAGTTATTCCGGCGGTTGAAAATTCGATTTCTTCTCAATCGTTTAGACCTGGAGATATTTATAAAAGCAGAAATGGATTAACAGTTGAAATAAATAACACCGATGCAGAAGGGCGTCTTATTTTAGCAGATTCAATATCATATGTCGAAGAAGAAGCTAGTGAACTTATTGTTTGTATGGCTACGCTTACTGGAGCTGCAAGGGTCGCCCTTGGTCCTGATATAGTACCTTTTTATACAGATAATGAGAAATTTTCAGCAATTTTGTCTGAAAGCGCTCTTCCAAATTTAGACCCAGTTTGGCGGATGCCTTTCCATAAGCCCTATGAAGATCTTATAGACTCTCAAGTAGCTGACCTTGATAATTCTCCTTCGGGCGGAATGGCAGGTTCAATTTTAGCAGCCCTATTTTTAAAAAGGTTTGTTTTGAAAAAGGACAGATTTGTTCATTTCGATATTTATGGTTGGTCGCCGAATGATAAAGCGGGAGGTTCAAAAGGTGGAGTTATGCAGAGTGTTAGAACTACTTTTTCGTTAATTAAGAGTTTGGTCAATTAGTAGTTTCGTTCAATACTGAATTTCGCAGCTTGTTCCAGAAAGAATGTATCTGCACTGTATGTTTCAAGTGAGTCGCAAGCTTTTTCAACTAATCTTTTTGCTTTTGCATTTGCTTCGTCTAAACCTAATGATGAAACAAAAGTTGCCTTTCCAGCTGAGGCATCTTTTTTAGTTTTTTTACCCAATATATTTGGATCACCAGTTGCATCGAGAATGTCATCTTTTATTTGGAAAGCTAAACCGAGTGCTTCGGCATAGGTTGTTAGTGGCTTAATACTTTTTTTTGCTAAACGAGGGCCAACCAAAGCCGACCAGACAATTAATGCACCTGTTTTCAGTTCTTGGAGCTTTTTAATCGATTCAATACTCAAATCTTTTTGCGATTTTTCTGCTTCAATGTCGAGGGTTTGACCTCCTACCATTCCATGAATACCAGCAGCTTCGGCCAAGGATGAGATCAATAGAAGGCGACGGTTTGCGTTAAGGTGAGTTTTGGAGTTTGCCAGAGTTTGAAATGCAAATGTTTGTAATCCGTCACCGGCTAAAATAGCTATAGCCTCGTTCCATTTTTTATGCACTGTTTGTTTCCCACGCCTGAAATCATCGTTATCCATTGAAGGTAGGTCATCGTGTACCAGGGAGTAGGAGTGAATACATTCGATAGCCGCAGCAGCTTGTAAGCCACTTGTTTCAGGCAAGTTAAATAACTTACAGGATTCCATTACTAAGAAAGATCGCAAACACTTTCCACCATTCATTACCGAGTAGCGCATCGCTTCTGCGGTGGTGTTCTGACATGCAGATGGCAAAATTTGATCCAAATAGCTTCTTGTTTTAGCTGCGTTTTCGATGAGGGCATTAAAAAATCTTTCCGAGTCGAAGTTTGTATCTATAGTCATAGAAAAACCTATTTCATTTGTTTTACGGAGAATGAGCCGTCTTCCTGATTTTTTGTAATTTCTGAAATTTTTTCCTCAGCTAGTTCTAACTGTTTTTCGCAGTGAAGTTTTAGCAGAGAGCCTTTTGTATAAAGTTCAATTGACTTGTCCAGGCTAGTATTCCCAGATTCTAGTTCATTTATTATGGTTTCCAAGGCAAGTACAGCCTCTTCATACGATAAATTCTCAATTTCTTTCTCTAGCATTTATGCCTCCATAAGAGCTAATACGTGTTCAACAACACTTTCTTCCAAAGCATCTAAGTTATAACCACCTTCAAGGCAAGAAACTAATCGGTTATTACATTCAGACTGTGCATAGTTTACCAAAGTCTGTGAAATTATTTTATAGTCAGCTGTAGTTAAGTTTATGTTTGCCAATGGATCCGATATATGGCCATCAAAACCTGCAGAAATCAAAATTAACTGTGGCTTAAATCGAGTTAACTTTGGAAGAATGATTTCTTCCAAAACCTTTTTTACGAGTTTTCCGTCTGATTGAGGTTTCAGAGGAATATTTAAAATATTGTTATGGCCACCAGTCTCCGAGGAGGTACCAGAACCCGGAAAAAGAGGGAACTGATGCATAGATATAAAACATATTCGTTTTTCGTCCCAAAGAATATCTTGAGTACCATTACCATGGTGAACATCAAAATCAATTACAGCTATTCTATCAAGAGAGTATCTTTTTAAAGCATATAGCGCTCCGATGGCTATATTGTTAAAGAGGCAAAACCCCATTGCGGTGTTTTTTTTGGCATGGTGTCCTGGAGGCCGGACAGCGCAGAAGGCGTTTTTAACTTTTTGTTGTAGTACTAAGTCAATCCCTTTTGTAATTCCCCCTGCAGCTCTTAAAGCAGAAAAAAGAGAGTCTGGAGACATAAAGGTATCCTCGTCTAGTTTAATGCACCCTGTGTCTGGAGACATTTTAAAAATTTGGTCGATGTAATTATCTGAGTGTGCAAGAGCTAGTATTTCTTTTTTTGCAAGAGGTGCATTGACTCTTAATAAGTTAGAAAATTGTTTCTTTCTAAGCCTTTTTTGAATGCGCTCTATTCGCTCGGCACATTCTGGGTGACCTTTAGGTGTTTTGTGTTTCAAGAAGCTCTGATGCGTAATTAAAGCTGATACCATGAAACAAAGTATAAGTGCTCATATTTTATTGAGCAAGAAAATTAAAATAATTTGTATTCCTTAAATATTTTTTGTACCTAATATTTTTGAGTTTATAACCTGTTAGGAAATTACAAGATGCCAGAGTTACCTGAGGTTGAGACTATAAAACGTGGATTACAAAAAGTTATTCTTGGAGAGACAATATTTGCCGTTGATCAAAGACGATTTGATTTACGGTGGCCATTTCCAAAAAACTTTGGCTCAAAACTAATGGGTGCTCGAATAATAAATGTGCGTCGTAGGTCAAAGTATCTTTTGTTTGATCTGGATACAAAAGATACTTTGATTGTTCACTTAGGAATGTCAGGAAAGCTCCTGACAGTGAATGATAGTGATAATACTGGAAAAAAAATGGGATATTTTAGTTACAAGAACTCAGTTCCGAAGAAACATGACCATGTTATCTTTCATTTAGCAGGCACGAAAAAACTATATTATAATGACCCAAGACGTTTTGGAGCTATGGATCTCGTTCTTACAGAGGAAGTTAATTTACATAAATCGTTAGTTAATTTGGGACCAGAGCCATTAGGAAGTTTTTTCTCTGGCGATTATCTGTATTCAATATTGAAAACAAAAAAATGTAGCATTAAGAGCGCTCTAATGGATCAACGAGTAGTTTCTGGTCTCGGCAATATATATGTTTCTGAGGCTCTTTGGGGAGCGAAAGTTTCTCCCAGACGTCGCTCGAATAGCATCAGCAAGCAGCGGACTAATAAACTTGCGAAATCGATTCAGGATATATTAGGAGAAGCAATTCTAGCAGGTGGGTCCTCTCTTAAAGATTATAAACAAACGTCAGGCGAGTCGGGATATTTTCAGCACTCATTTAATGTGTACAATCGTGCTGATATGAACTGTACATTTGAAGGCTGTAACTCAAGTATTAAGAAAATAGTGCAATCAGGACGCGCTACATTTTACTGTGCTAGTTGTCAAAAGTGATAAATGGTCGCAAACGCTGAATTTGACGTTACAAAATTTTTCAGTATACTCTTTTGCTTAGGTTTTGAACCTAGAAAAGATTTTGCTAATTATTTTTTAACTTTTTAAACAACCAAAAAATTATATGAGAACGTTATGGTATACAAAACAATCATACTAGAGAAAGATGACTCTATTGCAATTATAACTTTAAATCGTCCAAAAGCATTAAATGCAATCAATATTGAACTAATAACGGAGCTGACTGGTGTTTTAACTGATCTTGACTCAGATCCGAGCATTAGGGCAATAATTTTGGCTGGTTCTGAAAAAGCTTTTGCTGCTGGAGCCGATATCAAAGAAATGTCAGACAAAAGTTTTGTTGAAATGTATAGAGATGATTTCTTTGGTGCAGAGCATAATTGCATTATGAAGGTTAGAAAACCTTTGATTGCGGCTGTGTCTGGATATGCCCTTGGAGGTGGATGTGAACTAGCTATGAGTTGCGACTTTATAATCGCCTCAGAGTGTGCCAAATTTGGACAGCCTGAAGTTAATTTAGGTGTAATGGCTGGTATCGGAGGAACTCAGAGGTTAACACGTGCAGTAGGAAAGGCTAAGTCAATGGAAATGAACCTTACGGGTAGGTTCATGGATGCCCACGAGGCAGAGAGGGCTGGGCTAGTGAGTCGAGTTGTGCCCACAAAAGATTTGTTAACAGAAGTCAAAAAAGTAGCTCTAAAGATCTCTGAGAAATCATTGTTGAGTGTTATCGCCATTAAAGAAGCTGTTAATCGATCGTTTGAGACAACCCTTAGCGAGGGTCTACTCTTTGAGAGAAGAGCTTTTCAATCACTTTTTGCAACTGAGGATCAGGCAGAGGGAATGGCGGCGTTCTCTGAAAAGAGGTCTCCTCATTTTCATGATAAGTAGTCGTTCATGTATTGTTTTATCATTGACTTACGATAAAACCATGTTTACTAGAGCTCTTAAATTGAAATCAATCTACCGAGGAAAATTAATGGCTAACACTCCGTCCGCAAAGAAGCGTGTCCGAAATACGCAACACAAGACTGAAGTAAATAAGTCTCGTCGATCCAGGATAAAAACTTTTGTTAAAAAAGTAGAAGAAGCTATAGCTATTGGCAACTCTGATGAAGCATTAAGTGCTTTGAGAATAGCTCAGCCCGAAATTCAACGTGGAGTGACTAAGGGTATTATGCACAAAAATACTGCGAGCAGAAAAATATCTCGTTTGTCAGGTAGGGTAAGAAAACTGACTGCTTGAAATACAGGGTTATATTTTACACTCAAAAAAATTTAATGTTCGCGGTTCAGTCCTATTGCCTGAATCTTTTCTCATCGTTAACATATAACTTCTTGGTGATTCTTTAAAGTTTCAAGCTACTTTTTTGCATTTATAGATTATAAAACTGTACTAGTGATTTGATTACTGAAGCTTTTCAGAGTGTTAAAGAACTTTAGTTAATTTGAAGTTTGGCAAAAAAGGTCAGATAATGTCTGTTGATGAATTGGGAAGAGTTTCTAATATGTTGTCCCTAGATACCTTTAAAAGTTTGAAGAATGCCGAAAATACATATTTGGTTGATGTTAGAACGCGTGAAGAGTGGAGTTTCGTAGGTATACCTGATTTAACTTGTTGTAAGAATGAATTAATTCTTTTGGAGTGGGCGAAGTATCCAAGCATGCAATTAAACGAAAGTTTTGTGGACAATCTAATGGAAAAAGTAAGTTTTAGAGTTGCGAGTGGTATATTTTTTATCTGTAGATCGGGAGCAAGATCCTTTGATGCGGCTTCTGAGGTGTTTCGTAAAGTGACAAATTTAGGTTTTGGACCTGATTGCATTAATGTGATTAATGGTTTTGAAGGCGATTTGGATAAAAATCAATGTCGCGGTAAAAAGAATGGTTGGAAGGCTCAGGGATTGCCTTGGTACCAGAGCTGACTGAAGTCAATCCAGAATTTGGAGGCTTTAGTAAATAGCGTTTTTGAGGAAGATAATTTGGAAGACTCTTGGATACGAATCTGTAAAAGTTTAAAGAAAGAGATTGGTGACAATGCTTATAAAAATTGGATAGAACCGTTAGTTTTGATCGGTACGGAACACAAAGTTGTAAGTTTTGTTGCTCCAACTAGTTTTATTGGAAATTGGGTACAGAGAAATTATGGTGATGTCATTTACAAAGGTTTCGAGAATGAGGGTATCAAAATAGAGAGGCTAAAATTTTCTGCTGAGAATAAGAAAAAAAGTAAAGGTCGACCAAAAAAAAATACTGAGAAAATAGGTCAGTCCTTTAATAAGGTAATTGAAAATGGCATTGATGACATCGAACTACCTAGTTCTCCGTTGGATGCGCGCTTTACTTTTGAGAACTTTGTTGTTGGAAAGCCGAATGAGTTGGCTCACGCAGCTGCCCGAAGAGTGTCGGAGAGCGGTTTAGTAACATTTAATCCCCTCTTTTTATATGGTGGCGTCGGTTTAGGTAAAACACATTTGATGCACGCGATGGCCTGGGAGATAAAAAACCGTCAGTCTGCCTCAAGAGTTTTATATTTGTCTGCAGAACAGTTTATGTACCGGTTTGTTCAAGCGTTAAGATTTAAAGACATGCACGGCTTTAAGCAGTTATTTCGTTCTGTAGATGTTTTGATGGTCGATGATGTACAATTTATTGCTGGGAAAGAATCTACACAAGATGAGTTTTTTCATACCTTCAATGCACTAATAGATAATGGAAAGCAAATTGTTATATCTGCTGACCGTGCTCCTGGAGAGATAGACGGTCTTGAGGAAAGGATTAAATCAAGATTAGCATGGGGACTTGTGGTTGATTTACATCCGACTGATTACGAATTAAGGCTTGGTATTCTGCAGTCTAAGGTGGAAGCACAACTTAAAATTCATAGTGGAATAGAAATTAACCAGGGAATTCTTGAGTTTTTAGCGCATAGAATTTCATCAAACGTTAGAGTCCTTGAAGGGGCTCTCATTCGTTTATTTGCCTTTTCTTCCCTTGTTGGTAGGGAAATCGATATTGATATGGTGCAGGAATGTCTTGCTGATATTTTAAGGATTTCGCAGCGTAAAGTTACCATAGAAGAAATTATGAGAAAAGTTGCTGATCATTATAATCTTCGCATGACTGACTTAATATCTTCCCGTAGAGCTAGAATGATTTCAAGACCAAGGCAGGTAGCCATGTTTTTGTCGAAGACTCTGACGTCGAAATCACTTCCTGAAATCGGCCGTAGATTTGGAGGTCGAGACCACACCACAGTGATACATGCAGTGAGAAAGATTG